>Ga0307376_10003125_pt1 | contig 15623 bp, 11 predicted proteins | sample TR2MG_FD_202536 | JGI IMG/M metagenome (GOLD analysis project Ga0307376, IMG submission 202536) | Soil microbial communities from Risofladan, Vaasa, Finland - TR-2 | ecosystem: Environmental > Terrestrial > Soil > Coastal area > Acid sulfate soil | place: Finland: Risofladan, Vaasa | collected...
ATTGCTCGCTGGACAGCGGAGGTCGCAAATGGAGTAATCGAAGTGGGTTCAACTCGCTCGTATAGTCGACGATGATAGCTATGGAATTGCTCAAAATGGGAACGATCCCGACTCCTGGATGGACTATACAACGTCAGGACTAGACCAGGCCGCTCCCACCACCGACGACCGATGCGTCCGGTAACCTGGATATACGTCGCACTACTCTTTGGTTGCCCGACGACCGCCATCAATGAAAGCCGATCGATGTCTACACCTACTTCGATTATGTTCGATGCGAGGCAAGAATCCAAAACTCCGCTGCGCTCGGCATTGGTATACGGCTCAGACAGACGGTCCATCATGCCTACAATCTCTGCTTGGGAAAGACGGCTAGTGAGTTCCTCAACCACGCGAATATTCCGGCGATCTTTGGAATCAAATCCATCTCGATTGAAAAGAAATTTGAGCCGCGACCTAATGTCAGAGTCGAATAACGTTTTTGCTCCTCCGAGTTCGCGGATACTGTTGTAGAAGACAAGGAGAGTCCACCAGGGATCACGCAGTTGTGCAGTAAATTTGTAGGGTTCATAAAGCGCCGCTGAAAAGGTCCGAACCTGTGTGGTAAGGAGCGAACCATATTCGTTTCCGTGTATTCCCACGTAGAGCCGTCCCTCCTTTAGCTGATTGTGCTCGTCGCGGGCGTATGTCCCAAAGAAGGAATCACTCATGCGCAATCCTGGGCTTGGGAACAAGACAGTTTTATCTCGGCCATAAAGTGACAATATCTGATCTGCAGCGCCTCTTATTGTTGCTGTGGACGAGATAATCTTCGGCTTGATGTCAGTGTCGTTAATGGAGGAGGAGCAGAGAGCTTCAAATATAACTTCGTACAAACCATAAAGCGTTCCGAGCGGCCCTGAAATCAAGTGAAGTTCGTCTTGGACTATGAGACCGGGGGGGAAGTACTTCTGTCGCGATTGGTTATTACCCAGATCCCGCCCAAACAATGCGCCTGCTTTTGGACGATAGGCGACCATAGCAAGCTTGTCTGCAGTTGCGATGACCAGTGAAGGTGGTACTCTATAGATCCGTTCGTCGATGACTTCAATTGGGAGCCATTGATCGAACGACTGGGTGCCGAATTCACACAAGGGATCTGTGCAGTGTAGCAGTGGTCCCTCTCCCGAGACTGTACTTACACCGCGGAGCCTGAGATTGGACTCATCGCGTCGCCTAATGTTCTTTGGAATCGGCCCGTCGAATCGCCCAATTTCCGATCTGCACCAAGGACACTCCGTCAGAACAAGCGGATTTCCATGAAGGTCACCTTTTCGAAACGCTGTCAAATCCCTTTCTGCAACTTTTATACTGTTTGGTGACCCCTGCCCCCCGATCCATAGTGCAAGGGAGAATCGATTTCCAGGTATCATTCCGTTCATGTGTTTGTCGGGTGAACGTCGCAGATGCTCCATTGCCGTGATTAGGCTCGCGGCCCGCTGAAATTGTTGCGTGGTGAGCATTCGCAAAGTGTAGCGCAGTATGACATTCGTCCCGTCGCGCCGTGGTCCGGCTCCATTATCCTCCGGTGAAAGACGCTCATGAAACATGTAGAAGGCCATTGCTGCGAGATATGCTTCAGTTTTCCCGCCCCCAGTGGGAAACCAGATCAGATCAACAACACTTCGGTCAGGCGAATCTCCTCTGGACAACCCTTGAAGAGACATGAGCAAGAATGCGATTTGAAACGTTCTCCAGATTCCGACTGACTCATCTTCCCTCCGATCTTCGAAGATATCCCAGGGCGACAGGAATTCCCCTCGCGGACGAACCGTAAGAGAGTCGTCATCCCAGTCGAGTGGACGCTTCTTAAGTTGTTTAGTACTGATTTGCTGCAACAACATCGCTAAATTGGCTAAGCGAAACGCGCGGCGAACAATTGCATCCGTCCTTAGGAGCGCTATTCCATTGTTTATGCGTCTCTGGCAGTCCTCACAAGCGTCAAGATGACGCGTCGCAACATTTGAAAGATTAGCAGGCAGTGCATTGATTTCCTCTCTCGAACGATTAATCCAGTTGCCGTACTCGATAGCAATGTTTTCGAGGGATTGCCATATTGGACCATTCTGACTATCCGGAAGATCCGCAAGTGATCTCATCGACAATCGAATACTGTTATGTGCTGCATCCTGGATGTCTGCAGTAATGCTTGGCAATTGGACCGCCGGTAGCACATCTGCAAAGACTCTCGAAGGCACCTCCGTTGAAGATGTGTCCCACGCAGCGGCGCATCCATGCCCAATACCCCAGATCACTGAGTCGTGATATAGCAGGGCGAGAGACCGCTCGTCCAAATCCAACTCATTGAAAGGTCGTTCACTTTCGGGGTACGGACGAATACTACCTCCCTGAACAGTGACAACGAAGAGAGTCTGATATAAGGTGAGCTCTCTTTCGTCTGCTCCCTCCGAAACTTCAGTAGTGTTCCTGAGCACGATGGTGAGAAGCCATTCGTTCTGCTTTTTTCGGTAGCGCGGGAACACGTCTATCAGAAGTTTGATCTCAGACTCACCTCCCCCCGTCGAGACGGGAAGCCGCAATGATTTGCCGGAGATAAGTTTGTACCGCGGAATCCGCACACGACAATCTTCCGGAACCGCCGACAGTCGTCGCCAAACTGGAGTCTGTGAGGCGTGGTCCGTGCCGTGGCCAACAAATCTTGTGCAAAGCTCATAACGTCCGTTAACAGGAAATGAAGTGTCGTCGGGCAGTTGCCACGAGAAATGGAACTCTTTTGGCAGAAGAACTACGATTTCTCCCGCATTCTCAAGCTTAACACACAGTGACAATCCCATGGTACTCGGATGCCTGACGTCTGGACTTGTGACTTCGAAGTCGTCGTCTGGTTCAAGGATACCATCGTCAGGTCCTCCGATCGCTCGATCGGAGGACTCCGTTTGCCGGAGGTCGAGATCATCGTCTTGAAGCATGTCGGCTCCCAGAGTGTCTGCGGTCTTGAGCGCAAGTTCGTCGGGAGACATTTCTGCGATACCTTGATCTCCGGCTTGAGTTGGAGGATGCAAAAGACCACTTCCGTACTTTCGGTGAGGCGATTCCTGTTGGAAATACAGTATTTCTTGAACAGCACTTCCGGACGTTGGATACCAAACTACGGGATCCTGTCGGAGAGGCGCTTCATCCTTCCACTCACGGCCGCTAAACGTCACGGCGTGCGGCGTGCCATCAGGGAGAAACGGACCAATAATCTCCGAACGAATCCGGGAAACCAATCTAGAGCGTTCTCGCATGCTTGACCTCTGAAACAAGCCATTGAGATATAACCGCTCCGGATTGCTTATGGCAACACACTCGGACAGACTCGGTTGCCCTTGTCAGTCCGGTGTAGAACAAGTCCCTTTGAAACTCGGGGCCGTCAAGCTCAACATCTGTTAGGATAATCACCTTGTTTTCCATTCCTTTGTAGGTATGAACGGTGGAATATGAAATGTAATCAGTGCGCGCGCGAGCGGATTGAAGTTTCCATCCCCCGTGGACCAACTTCTCTGCTGCACTATCCTCATATGAACGAAACGAAAGGAGGGCTATTTCGTTGGGCTTGTAGCCAGCGCTTCGGAATTCTCTTATCCATTCCGCTATCTTTCCAATTTGCTGTGGATTATGTTCATAGAAGAAGATGTCATAATTCTCTACGCTTCCGCCTGGACGTAGATAATCCTTATAAACTTCCCGCGTAAGGCCGCCCAATTTAGCGGCCGTCTCTCCGATTATTCTGTAATTCCGGCAATTCTCTGAAAGACGCCAAAATGTAGGATGGGCAAAATTTGCTAGCGATTCGATGTTCTGTTCCATTGGCTGCCGACTCGACAAGACCTGATTATCGAAATCACCGAAAAGCGCGAACTTGCCATGAGTCAGTCCTCCGGCAAGCATCCGCGTCAAACACTCCCACAACGGAGTTCTGGACATTAAATCCTGAGCTTCGTCTACTATCAGATAATCGAAGACTGCAGAAAAACAAAACGTGGGATCGGTAAGCCGATTCTCGATCTCCCCCGGTAGCTCATGTTCCCAATATTGCTTCGAAGGCTGATCTGGAATGCGGATATCCGCCATCTCCGCCAGCAGTTGGAGCGCGCGGCCAACAATGAGGTTCGGTAAGTGTGACCGATTGGTCATGACCGTCTCTTTCATCCAGGCACCAATTAGAGCGTTGAAACAAAGAAGTCCAACTCTCATTCCGGTCTCGGCCAGACGTCTTCCCAACTCCATCGCAATGAGAGTCTTTCCTGTTCCGGCTCCGCCAGTAACTACGAGACGGTCATTATTCTCCGCCAAGACCAAAACGGGCTTTTGTTGTTCGCGAAGAATTCTACCTGTTTGTTCCTGCCGCTTCAGTATCTCCTCCCGGGCCATAGGTCGACCCTTCTGAACAGGTAAGCACGAATCGATCAACTGTTGCACGGTGGATGTTGAGAGTTTATCTGACAATTTAGAAAGACTGTTGTCTGCTTCGATACTACGGATGAGCCGGTCTCTCATGGCGTCAGCAAAAGCTACTCCGCTTGCGAATTTCTCGAATTCGCGCCCGTCAATAAGTTCCCACGGTTGTACGGAGAGATTCGGGGGAACGTCAAAGTACGCGTGAGTGAATATGCAACAGTGAACCACCGGTATACGAGACAGAGTTGGCGCTATCTCCCGGAGTCTTCGATAGAAGCTGTACTTTCCGTCGGTCGCTTGCTTAAACGGCGACTTCTTTATACTCGAAGGATACCAGCTTTCTCCATCAAACCTAATTATATCGTGAGACTTCACTTCCACGCAGATAATTCCTGCACGAGGAGCTATTACCACAAAGTCTATCTCTGTCCTGAGGCCACGATTCCAGGGAGCGAGATCCAGAGAATGAATAACAACCCAATCGTCGGGTCCTTGCGCAATTAGCCTGAAAACTTCCCGTTCCCCCGGCGGAGCACTGTCGTCGACAAAACCAGGAATCATTCTCGCCATTGTTCCGCAACCTCCAATTCAAGGATCATTCTCATGTAGTGTTGAGGCACCTGATACCCATCTTCAATTAGTTCAATTCTGAATAGTCTGAAGTGGGGACCACGTGTCAATTGGGACGGCACAGCAAGCTGGAAGGCTGACAATAAACTTGTCTGGTCTCGGATTTGAGGCTCGATACTCGTCAACGCGATGAGGAGTTCTTGATCTTCTGCATGCTGCTCCTGAAATCCAAACTGAATGGCTTCGCCCCGCGAGCGCCTTATTTCATTCCATGCACGTTTCCACCAATGCGCAACTCGCACAGGATTATTCTCCGACGCAGATTCTATTCCCAGCTCATCAATTAGCATCTCGAAATGAGTCATGCGCTGCGGAGCAGGAATCACAGTCGTTGCCGGTTTGCACCAATGTTCAATACGTGAGGAAAGGTGAAGAAGGTTAAGACCAGCGAAGTGTAATCGTTCACAAAGCCCGGTAGGATCCTGTCGATACTTCTGTTCCAGTTTTTGCTTCCACACGTGGCTGTATTGACCTTCACCCGCGCGCAGATCGTCCGATACAGGTTCGTCGACCTGCGCAAGAACTAACCACATCCCTTCTATGAGACCATCAGCGGCCATTCGATAGGCAACAGCATCGTCCGAGGCCGGGTCAAAGCTTAGGACACGTGAGTGTGGAGGATACAGGATACAATGCTCTCTATCTATGCGCACTAATATGGCAGAATTCAAATCCTTTGACTTACCAAGTTCTGTGAACACTTGAAGATCGTCCACATCGGTATCGGATATAGACCCCAGATCATCGCGGAACAAGCGCGTTCGTCGAACTTCCCAAGTAGTGCCTGACATTGAAAAAGTTTCACTCTCAGGCGCCGGTTTGTCCGAGGCGAAAGGGATAATCCGGGCGGGAGCAATTGGATCATATCCAAATCCCTCTTCGTTTCCGCACCCGGACCAAACCCCCTCAATCAACCGCGAAAAACGCGGCGCGGTGAGAATAGCGTCAGGAGCTTTTGCCCATCCACGGGATCGAAGTGGCCCGACCTTGACAAGAACCTCAAACGGAACACATTGTCTGTATTCTGCAACTGTGTGAATAAAAATGTCGCCCAATAGGTGGGAGGAATCGGCATCTGATAGGATCGTCCGGAAAGATCCTTCGTCACGACTGTGGCATAGTATCCTAAACGAGATTCCTGAGTGGATTAGTTGCTCAAGCTCCGTGCGCAACCAGTCTCGAAGTGGATTGACAGCGTCGCGCAATGCGCGCGCGTAGCCGAGAGCCGAGACCAAGTCAGCATTCACGTCACGCCCCCACCGGCCGGCAACGGAATTCGGATCGCCCAATAGTTGAAGTGCTTCAATAATTGTATCGCCAAATGGGAGAGGCACTGTCAGCAGTTGCGACATGGTTGCACGTAGGCATTGAGAGATATCCTCCACAGAACTCTCATCAGTTTCCGCGAAGCTCGCAACTATCGAAAGAACATGCCGCCGAAGCAAGCTGAAAGTTGGCGAGATAACTTCTACCATATCGATAACATAGGATCTCGGTGATTGGAGGAAATGGAACATATCTGTCGGCGAGATTGACACGGCCTATACTCCCGCATGATCCGAAAGAGCAAGGATGGCCAGTCCCGCCGGCATATTCTGCACCTGTGCCAAGGCCATCGTGTAGGGCCTATACCATTGGCGGAGATCCGCAAGTTTCCCACCGATCGCCTCAAGATTGCTCCGGTCAATCGTTCGATGCAATACTGCAATGACCGTGCTGGCACTGAACGCGTTATTGTCAAGTACGCGCAGAAACGGCACATCACCATCAGCAATCACAAATCGTGTAGTGTGGGGAGTCCGGTCGAATTTTCCAATTCGAGAATTATAGAAGAGCGTCCGGCTAACAGTACCCGATTGCCGACTGTTAAGCCCCAGCAATTGAGAAAGATTTGCTTCAATGCCGTCGTGCCGAAAAGAGACCGCGCATAGACTTTCCAGAGTAGCATGTTCACCCATGCTGCGACCCGCCAGACATATTGTGGAGTCCGTGGTATGCAGATTGCTTTGTTCTACCGGGCGGGCGCCGGAAATGAGATTCAAATATAGTCCGTAATTGGGTAATATTTCTCCGACGGACGTAGAGAAAGGCGGTTCACCTTTAAGGTTCCACTGAGACGCAGTTCGACGATTGATGGTTATCGCCATATCTCTTGAATCCGAGGTAGAATTGGCCACAACCAGTGACCTTGGCTTGGACCTGCGCGCCCAGATATCGCCGTTCCCATCGATACATTCAAGAACAAAGGACCCGCGAAATCCACGCCGGCAGACACGTGTCGAATCCCTTGCTTTTACCCTGTATACCAAGGTCTGGTAGTGCTCTTCGATATCATTCGCCCCAGCATCCTCCATTCTTCGTCGAATCGCACCTAACGCAACTAACCCTGCGCCGGGGGAATCAACCGGCATTGATACGACAATGATCCGGCGTGGCACGGCCAGTCCATTCGCACACTGATATCCCAATCGCATTAGGAAGTCAGCCCACGGCGGAAGGCTACGCCAAGTGAGGCTGTCCTCAGAGAACTCCAATGACGGGTTCCTCTGGGTGCCTAGTGCAGGAGCAAACGACCCTGGAATGTGAAAAGCCCAATTCGCAAATCATATCTCTTGCTTTACCCATCAGCCCTCCGTTCGTCCAACGATACATCAAAGCAATCCACTTCAATAAGTATTGGTCCAAACGTCTACCGGGTCAAGGCAATATAGTATTCTTGAGAGCAAACAACGAAGACTGGTTTTCAGCGTAAGGCAAAATAGGATAATGGAGCCGGACGATGCGCAAGAAGGTTGCCAGAGCCCGAGAGGCACGCCAAACGGAGGCACAGGGGTATATATATGGCGGTGAACACCAACTGCTTCTGCGCGGCCCGAAGATTCATTCGATGTCGGAGGTCAGCCCTCAGTTCGCCAATAGTCGTCATGCGAATCGGTTGCAGGAAGTTTAGTCGATGCAGCAGACAAACAAAGGAAAGAAAGTGTACATCCGTGGAAGCTGAACGCTGTCTGCGAGCAACCGGAGACACTGCTATCCGAGGCGGCTCACGGCGGTCTTGCCGGTTCCAGGACCAGCATCAACCATAATTCTGGCGTTACGGGGTGCCTCGATAACTGTCAGTTGCTGCTTGTCCCACACTTCCTGTTTTATCACTGAACTGCCCCTCGCGGTCCGCAACAATGCCGATAACAGTAACTACTCCGCTCTCTTCCCGTAGGCAAAAGAGCAGCATCCAGAAGATAGAGGACAAGTTTCACAGATGGGCTTCACTCGGCATACTTTTCGCGACAGATCAAGCAGACCGTAATTGTAAAGCTTCACGTCCTTGCATGGAGTAAGGCTCTCACAGAGCTCCCGAAACCACCGAACTCGACGAATCTCAGGTCGCTGTTCGCGCCCTTCGATCCGACATAGTAATCGAACTATGTTCGAATCAATCAACACTGCCCGTTTTCCTCCGTGAAATGACAGCACCGCAGCGGCGACATATTCACCGACACCGGGAACACGTCGAAGTGACTCGGCAGAATATTCGGGTTGCTGCTCACACAGATACGCTGCTGCATTCGTCATTGTCACTTTCCGCCACCTGAGTCCGAGACGTCCAAATATGCGACTCTTCTCGTAATCTGATGCGTCGAGGAAATCCTCCGGACGCGGGAATTGAGCCCTAAACTCGTCGAAAACCGGAACAACCTGTTCCGCACGAGTGCGCTGGAGCATCATCTCCGCTGCCAACTGCAGCCAGAGCTTCTGCTCGGTTCTCCACGGGTACTCCGCACTATTTTGCAGTTCCCAGGCTATGACTATTTCCTGGAATTGATTCGCCGTGAAACGTCGAACACAGCCGATAGAGAGGTCGGACATTTGGTCTGGGAATTATAGCTCGCGCATGTTCATCCCGCAAGTTGTTTTATTTTCGTTTTGGCGTCGAAGAACGACTCGCAGGTGTCACGATAGCAAGGACAACAGACATCTCAGCGCAGCCCCTTCGTTGATTTACGCTCTTCTGCCAGAAAACTTGATGTGGCTCAGGTGAATGCGAACGGTCACTTCAAAATCGTGCTTACAATTCCGGCGATCTGGTATGCCAGAAGAGGAGGAACAGCGTTACCCACCTGGTGAAACTGCTCGGTTCTGTTTCCTTCAAAGAAATAGTTGTCAGGAAACGTTTGCAACCGCGCTGCTTCGCGCACGGTCAGACTCCTGCATTGGGACGGGTCCGGATGAATGTAGTAGTGCCCGTCCTTGGAAATGTGGCTGGTAACGGTTCGACTTGGCTCTCCATAGACTTGAACTCGAAAGCGGTCCTTGAATTTCCCGGTGTTCCAGTTCTTATGGTCGGGCGATAATGCGGTGTAGCAAAAGTCCTCGGGACCAGCGGGCGAACGATCGTGCACTTCGGCAAACACAGCCGCATAGAAATATCTCGATAGATCCGATGGCATATGAGCACGTGACTCGTGATTCAGGTAGACCTCCATGGGCTCACCCCTTCTGTACCATGGGTCGAGCCGACCTGGCGGATTCAAATCGATCCAGTCCGACATGCGCAGAGCCCCGGAGGGAAGGTCCGTCCGCACATGTAACAGACCCTTCCTCAGCGCGTCAGACAGAGCTTTGTCACCCTTTACGCGAGTATCGTGAACGACTGATTCTATCCCGTCTGCAATTGCCCGTTTCCAGGCTTTCGGCGAATCCATGTGACTCAATCTGCTACGCAGTTTCGGTAGTCCAGCGAAGGCGTCCTCTATTGTGACGGTGTCGGAACGCTCAAGTGTTGAGCTCACGTTCAACTTCAGATCTTTTCGAACCCCAAGAATGATTACTCGATGACGTGCCTGCGGTATTCCGTAGTTTTCGCAGCGAACGACGAAATGTGACGGATCAGATCGGTGTTCACCCGACGCTCCGGGTCGCGATTGTGCGGGCACGGTTAAGGCGTGCAGTTCGTATTCACAGTCTGCGTCGCGCCTGCGGGAAAGAGATGGATTTGTGAGGTCTTCCAGAATGTGATCGAAAATACGTTCACCTCCAACCTCCGAGGAAAGCAAACCTTTCACGTTTTCCAGAATGAACGCCATTGGCCTGACTCTGGCAATAATCCGCAGGTACTCTTTATACAGGAAATGTCGACGATCATTCTCCGCCAAATAACCCTCTACACCCTTGTTCCGAGACCTTCCGACTAGCGAATAGGCTTGGCAAGGTGGTCCCCCTATTATTACAACAGGTCTCTTCTTTAGTTTCCTGGATTCAATGAGGCTATCAACCTGATTGTTGCCTTCGATTGTCCCAAGTTCACAGTTGAGTGTAGTCTTCTGCAGATTTTGCCATATTCCAGGAAACGCGTCGCGCGGATGCGGATTTCCTGGAGCACTACAATAATTCCGATAAGCTCGCATGGCGGCAGAATCGCCGTTATAGAGGGCAAATCGGTAGAATTCGCGAAGAGAAAGCGTCGCGTGTGCCTGAGAATTCATTTCGACTGTCGCTCGAATCTTGAACCTATTGCCATCTTCCCATGAAGAAAATCCCTCCCCCAATCCTCCGGGACCCGAGAACAGGTCAATTACGTCAACAGAAACCATTCCGGCAGCTCCTTTTCCAACCACCCATTATTCCATCAAAGGAACCGGTCGTCAAAAGACAATTGGCGGTGCAATTCACGCCTCATTATAGATGGCAGAGCATGATATTCTCGGAGTTCAGCGCGGAAACGGTCCGATAGCTTTCGGAACAGCACGCTTCCATTCTGGTCAAAATACCTCACATCGGGACATCTTGTCATAATCACTTCGATCTGGTGTCAACGCCGGTCGAAAATTGCACTTTTGGAGGTGCGGACGAAAATTGCACTGTCCGCCTTGTTCACTTTAGTTCGAACGACACTCCTTCACATGAGGCCTTCCGGTTTGAGTTGGCGTTTCTTCTGAATGTGAGCTAAATGAGTTCCAAAGTTCTGCATGGTGTCTCATCCTGAACGAGTTGCCACGTATGTTCACGATGTGGCAACGATGCACGACTCTGTCGATGAGTGCAGCAGCCGTCACCTCGTCTCCGAGCACGTGTCCCCATTCGTCAAAGCCTTTGCTTTAAGTCAGCACCGTTGAAGCGTGCTCGTATCGGCGGCACATGAGCTGGAAGAACAGCATTGCTCCGGTCTGACTCATCGGGATATAGCCGATTTCATCGACCACCAGTAGTGAACGATGAGGGGGACCGAAAGCCTGCGTTTGGAGTTGCCTGAACCTTGGACTTCCTCAAGCGATGCAACCAGGTCTGCAACCGCGCTGTAGTAAACACGTCTTCCCGACTGAGGAGCGGCAATCGCGAGACTTATGGCAAGGTGCGACTTTCCGTTATGGAAAGCTTTCCATAACGGAAATTATGTGAAGCGTTTACTTATGCAAAGTAGTACCGCCAAAGCCTTCTGAGGCAGATAGTAGCGCCCGACAGCTTTCCATAATACTTTTGCCGGGAATCCATTCCGGAGGAGGAATATATGGAAGGAACAACCGTGAAGGAATTGAGCGAGGCCGTTCTTGCGGAGTTGCATCGGCTCGGGTACGCGGTTCAGACGATCGATTCGTATCGCCGTTTGTACGCGAAACTGCTGCGCTACGTGGATGGGATCGATGTTCAGGAACACTCTGTCGAACTCTGTGAGCGATGGCTGAGGGAATCGCTCGGGATCGACACGGCGCTCGTTTCCAGGAGGGAAGAGGATCGGTACAGACGCCAAAACTACCTTCCGATCCGAGTGTGTCAGTGCCTATCTGAGTGGCGGCTCCACGGATGGCTTGCCCTCAAGAAGCAGGGCAAACTGGCCGCCCTACCGATGCCGCAGCAGTTCAAACGCGGATACGATTCCTATGCCGCTTTTTGCCGAGATGCCGGGTACTCTGAGCGGGGAACCTACACGCGGCTGAACCGAATCAAGCGGATGCTGCTGTTCTTTGATCAGCATGGCATCTCGGAGTTCAGCCGCATCAGCGCTACGGATATCTCGGCATTCTACAAAACACAGATCGAACTCGATAGTCGAACGGTCGCCGCCATGTTGACCGCCTCGCGGGTCTTTTTTCGTCATCTGTACCGCACGGGTCTCACTGAAGTTGATCTTTCGCAAAAGCTTCCACCGGTGAAGCCGAACCGGCAGTTCAAACTTCCTCGCGTGTGGCGGCAACAGGATGTGTTTGTCGTGCTCAACTCGATAGACCGAGGCAATCCTGTCGGCAAACGCGATTACGCCATCCTGATGCTCATCAGCCGCTACGGGTTACGTTCGGTCGATGTGAAAACGCTGAAACTCTCTGACTTGAAGTGGGATGAGGGCATGATCGAGATCGTTCAGAGCAAGACCGGCACTCCTCTCAGACTGCCGATACTGCGGGACGTTGGGTGGGCACTCATCGATTACCTTCGGAATGGCAGGCCACCTTCACAATGCTCGCAGCTGTTTGTCACCAGTACCGTTCCGATTCGCCCGTTCGGCATTCACTCCTGTGGGCTCAATGCGATCCTTGCCAAACGGGTACGGGAAGCAGGGGTGAAAATCCCGGCAGAGGTCCCGAAGGGCATGCATTCGCTTCGTCACACACTCGCAAGTGTCATGCTCGCCAAAGGGGTGGAGCTCCCAGTGATTTCCTCGGTGCTGGGTCATCTCACATCGGAAGCCACCGGCGTCTACCTCCACATCGACATCGAACGACTGAGAGACTGTGCTCTCGATCCTGAGGAGGTGCTGTCCCATGCAACCAGGTAGGACCACCTTCACCCAGCTCGTCAGCGACTACATTGAGGAGCGACAAGCCACAGGTTGCGATTTCACAAAAGCGGCGCAGACCCTTCGCCGTATCGCAAGCCTCCAGAAACAAACCGACGGCGGCGAGCCGCGTCTCTCGACTGAGCTCGTTTCCCGATGGATCGAGAAGACCCCGTGGGAGAACGAGACGAACCGGAACAACCGAATCAGCGTCCTTCGCGGTCTTGGGTTATTCATGGCACGGATGGGCTACGAAGCGGTTGCTGTTCCGCGGCGTCTGGCTTCCGTCACCGAGTACGCCTACGCCCCCTACATCTTCTCAGAAAGCGAACTCGGCATGCTGCTCCACGCGGTGGACCGTCTGTGCGAGCGGGGCATCTCGAGCCATTCGGATCTGGTTTTCCCTCTGGTCTTCCGCATCCTGGTCGGTTGCGGAACGCGAATCACAGAGACGTTGCGGATCGGGAAGCAGGACGTCGATCTTCACAACGGAACCATCCTTCTCCTGAACGCGAAGAACCACAAAGAGCGCATCATTCCCATGGCGGCCTCTGTTACAGAAAGATGCCGCACGTACGCGGCCAGGAGCTCCTTGGTGCGAGGCTTTGGCTCTTCGGAGTGGTTTTTCCCTAACAAGAACGGCATGCCCTACGAGTCCGGAAGCCTGTACTCTTTCTACAGAACAGCTCTGCACCGAGCGGGTATCTCCCATGGGGGAAGAGGCCGCGGGCCACGCCTTCACGATCTCAGGCACACCTTCGCCGTTCGGGTCCTACAAAGATGGGTGCGGAACAGGGAGGATCTGACGACCGCGCTTCCTCACCTTGCCATCTACATGGGCCACGAAGGGCTGAAAGCCTCGCAACACTACTTGCGGCTTACCGCCACGATGTTCCCTACGCTCATCAAGACCGTAGAGAAAGAATTCGGGTGGGTCATTCCGGAGGCGTACCGTGATTGAAACCGACTTCGCCCGACACCTCTGCGGCTTTCTTTCTCAGTACCTTCCAGGACAGCGGAACCTGAGCACGAACACCATCGCCTCCTACCGGGATGCGGTGAAACTCTTCCTCGTTTTTTGCGAGACCGTCCACAAGGTGAAGCCCGACAAGATCCGCATCTCGGACATCAAACCGGAACTGCTTGCAGACTATCTTGGGTGGCTCGAACGGGAACGCCACTGTGGCGTTTGCACCCGTAACCAACGACTGGCTGCTTTCAAGTCTTTTTTCCACTACGTTGCGACCGCCGAGCCGGAGCATCTTCTGGCCTGCCAGCGGATCCTTGGGGTACCGATGAAGAGGGTTGCGCGCCAGCCGATGAGCTTCTTCTCGCCCGAAGGGCTGCACCGGCTCCTGAGCCAACCCGACACGACCACACCGCAAGGACGGCGTGACCATGCTCTGCTCGTGCTTCTCTACGATTCGGCAGCGAGAGTTCAGGAGATTTGTGACCTCCGAGTGCGAGATCTCAGATTCGAACGCCCTGCAACGGTGAGACTGCAGGGGAAGGGCCGAAAGACGCGTATCATCCCCATTACCACAAAAACTGCATCCATCATGGAGGACTACCTGAGAGAACGAGGATGGATTGGCGGAAGTGCTACACTGGATTTTCCGCTGTTCATGAACAACCGCAAGTGCAAGCTCACCCGTGCCGGGGTCGCCCATATCCTGGCCAAGTACGTGCGATTCATGTTGCTCACCGACAGTCTCGACGTACCCCTGTCCGTCTCGCCTCACTGTCTCCGGCACAGCAAGGCCGTTCATTTGCTCAGAAGCGGAGTGCCGTTGATCTACATCCGTGACTTCCTCGGCCACGCTTCGGTGACCACGACGGAGCTTTACGCGAAAGTGGATGCGGAAGAGAAGCGGAAAGCCCTCGAAGGTGCTTACGAGGTGCCTTCACAGGAAATCTTGCCCGAGTGGCAAAAGGACAAGGGGCTCATGGCGTGGCTTTCGGAATTGTGCCGATGAAAAGTTATGCGAAGTTGCCCAGACGATCATCCTTTGCCCGGAACAATTTAGGTAGGCAACTTTGCATAAATAAACGCTTCACATAATTGCCGGTACCTACGTTGCCGTAGCAGATGAGGTTCTGCCTGTCGTCGACAAACTGCAGCTGGCACAAGGCCTGTGGGGTGAGTGCCGCAGGCAGCTTCACCTCATCGAAGCGGAAATCATCGAAGTGCTTGAGCATGTAAAAGCCTGCGCTCTTTATCGCCCGGTCGATGCGGGTATGGTCGCGGCTTTCGGCCTGGAGCTGGAGGAACCGCAAGAGAAACTGCTTCGGATCGGTCTCCGAAATCCCTTCAAGCTGAGCTGCCATACCGCGCAGTCGTAAGTGTCTGCAGTGTTCGTCGATCTGGTCGCCAATGGAGCTCACGAGGCACCTCCTTTCAGCATGCTGTCGTAGCGGTTGGGGTCGAAGCGAACGGTTGAGTCCGACGGAGTAGATGCAGAGACAAGCATGAACGGCGCATACCGGGTCATGCGGTCGTAGAGGGCAACGAGGCTGTCGGCATCAGTCGCGCCGTGTTGCACTGATTGAGAGACTGCGGCGCAGGCTGTGGAGAAATCGCTGTGCTCACAGAGCTCTGCGATGAGTGAAAGTGCTGTGCCCACTGCATCGCGGGGTTGCCGCTCGATCCACTGCTGAAGCGGCTCGGGCATCATGTCGTACACCGCGGAGTACTTCAGCGCCGCCGGTCGCCTCGAAAGCTGGTGCAGATATGGCAGCCAGTCCATCGCCTCCTGCTTTGTTGCACCGTACAACCTGCGATGCG
>Ga0307376_10003126_pt1 | contig 15618 bp, 13 predicted proteins | sample TR2MG_FD_202536 | JGI IMG/M metagenome (GOLD analysis project Ga0307376, IMG submission 202536) | Soil microbial communities from Risofladan, Vaasa, Finland - TR-2 | ecosystem: Environmental > Terrestrial > Soil > Coastal area > Acid sulfate soil | place: Finland: Risofladan, Vaasa | collected...
ACTGCTCCAGCTCTTGTGCGACCAGCTGCACACTGTCCAGGTAAAAGTTTGCCCAGTCGGCCCATTTTGATGATTTTGCAAGTTTGGTGAGATAGCCTTGTGCCTGCGAGAATTGCGCATGATCCTCGCCAGCCAGCAGAATTAAAAATGCAGCATTGAGGTTTTGAAGCGTAGTCTCAGTATTGTGATCGTCGGGCAGGTGTGAGAGTTCAACGGGTAAAATCGGTGCTGTTTTCTGTGTTTGTGACCGGATCAAAAATGTAATGATCGGATTCAATAGGGGTGCTGTTAAAGGCCTATTCTCCATACCGGTCTCAAAGATATCGCGGTTACAATCAAAAGTAAAGTCTTTGCAATGTTGAGGAAGATCAGAAAATGGACTGAAGCAGCAGGAATAGTAGATGAATTTATCACCTACATCGACTCAGGTGTCTCCGCGGTCTACAGTCTTGACATACATATGAAGTGAACCTGATTCTTCTGATAAATATTCTAATATTAACAGATGTGACTCGATATCCAGTTTTTCTCGTCACTTTTACGCTGCTGCGATTTTGCTTTTTAACAAACAATATAAAAGGTGCATTTTTTAACCGCAGAAGAAAGGTAACAGCTTAATCAGATACTAACGGAAACAGTACAAAATTGAATACACAAAGGGGTGTTTCGGACCCCCTTTTTTGTTTAATATTAATATTCATAATTCCAACTTAAACCGGGCTTGACAAAAGGGGAGCAGTACAATAGGTCTATCTGTTGGCGCAGAATCCGAAGTTCACTGTTCCTCCCGCCTGGACTGTATTATTCCATGAAACACCTTCTGCGGTAACAGTATTGCCAACCTGTTCATAATCAGCGTTCCAGAGGTTGCGAATTGAACCTTCTATTGGAAAAGAAACTGTCCAGTCCACTGGAGTAGAAGTGGTGTTTACAACATCAACATGAGCGCAGTACCCTGCTCCCCAGTCATCATTTATTGTTACCTCAGTAGTAACGTCACCGCCTGAGGGCTCATTAAACTCGTCATTGTCGTTGGCGCTAGCGCAACCAGGGTCACTTGGGAAGTCAGTTAGCCCGTCTGCGTCATTATCGATTCCATCTGAACAAGCAAACGTAGGTGGTGGTGTAGGTGCAGGAGTTGGGGCTGGTGTAGGGCTTGGTGTAGGTGCAGGAGTTGGAGCGGGCGTAGGACTTGGAGTAGGTGCAGGAGTAGGTTGCGGTTGAGAGCCCCTATCTGCACAGAATCCAAATTCGATCGATTGATCGGGATTTACAATATTATTCCAAGAAACGCCCTGTGCTGTAAACTCATTGCCATTTTGACTATATGTAGCATTCCACATGTCTCCCACAGTTCCCTCTACTGAAAATGTTACAGTCCAGTCAGATGCGCTCTGTGAGTTATTTGTAACAGTAACAGCAGCGCAGTAGCCCGTGCCCCAGTCGTCATTTATATTTACTTCGGCAGTAATGTCCCCTCCCGGTGACTGGTTAAATTCGTCGTTGTCATTGGCGCTGTCACACCCCGGATCATCCGGATAATCTGTGAGAGCATCACCATCGTTATCTATCCCGTCAGAACAATCGGGAGTTGGAGGGGGGTTTGTAGACCCGTCCATCAACTGAGCAAGTAGAGCGATTTTATCCTGCCATACATCCTGCCAATTGTCTTGCAGAATCCCTCCGGTATCACCACTATTAGGGTTCCACGACCAGTAGAAAAAATTGGTCATGCCTTTGCCGTCCATATAATTAATTAGTGCATCTTGCCATGTTTTGTCTCTGGAATCACCGCCGTTTCCGTATCTACCTCCGAACTCACCGATTATCACAGCGTATCCCCTGTCGACCAGGTACCCGAAATGGGTCTCCCAAATATCGGGCATGTTATTAGGAAAGCTGGAATCATTAAAATAAGGCTGAACGAAAACATCAGGCCCATAAACATGCGGGCTTAGTACCAGCTTGTCCTCAGGTATACTAAGCGGGGAACAATCAAACGGCTCAAGATTGCCGCCCCACCAGTGGTTAATTGAACTTGAGCATGATGGATTACTCTCAATCCCTTGTACAAAGATTAGTATTTTAGGGTTTACCTGAAGCACATCTGATGCAGCTTTTTCAGCGGCTGTGTTCCAATCGGTAAGAGAATTACCAGTACCCCAAGTCGCCGGTCCATGAGGTTCATTTTTTATATCTATTGCGAAAACTCTCTCAACATCCCGGTATCTATTAGCTACGAAAACTAGATCAGAAACCCAGTCCTGCTCGGAGTAATTACTGTTATACCATAGCTCCTCAATTGTCTGACAGTCCGAGGTATGATGATCTAACAGTACATAAAAACCTTGTCTGTCTAGCTCGTCAATGACCTTGTCCATTATCTGAAGAGAATTAAGACCCTGTAAATCTGGATTAAGTGAATAATTTATGCTTGTGACTCCCACGTCATTTAATGTAGCAGGGCAGAATGGAAGCCTGATTGCAGTAAACCCAAGCCCCTTAATCTGCTCAATCATATCTTTCCAGTTTCTAGCCCATAGGCCATGAACCACATGATTATTCGTTTCAAACCCAAACCAGCTAACCCCATATAAATTTATTTCTTGACTACTATCGTTATACACTTTTCCATCTTCAACGTAGTAGCTCCATGCGGGCGCAGAAAGCAGAAAGCAGATTGAGAAAACAACTAATAATTTTCGCATGAGACATCCTCCCTTTTTGATTAAACTAGTTGTGTAAAGTACTTCATCCTGATAATTCTACGTAAACTTACGATGATATGGATTAAATATGTGCAAGGTTTATGCCAAATATTTGGAGATGCAAATATTCATTGATTAATAGCAGTTATATAGGACGAGAGAAACGAACGTTCAAATTTTAGCATCATTATCAGTGTTATATCACACTGTGGAATTGTGCAACTTTATACATTTGAGATTTAAAACTTGACTCTTAAATTAGATATCAATATCCTCAAAAGCATATGTGTCAAAAAGAACAGATTGATCAAAATGAACTTCTGGCTTTGGAAAAAAAGTATGAAACCATACTAAGCAATGATCCGGCATCCAATACATTTTGCTTACTTGCGGATATTCAATACAGACTGGGCAAGGTAGATAAAGCTACAGGTGTATTGATTAGGGGTTTAGGATATAATAAGAATAACGCTACAGCTAGATTCTTATTAGGCAAGATTTATTATGACAGATGGCTCATCGAACAGGCTAAAAAAGAAATGAAGAAAGTATTAGAGCTGATGCCTGACAATCTAGAAGCAGCAAAATTACTCTCTCAAATTTACAAGAGTGAAGACAACTTTAACAAAGCGCTTGAAACACTGGAAGAAACATATGTATTCCATAGAGATGATACAGATATTCACAGTCAAATTAATGAGATTAAAAAGGAACTGTCACAAATAGAGAACAAATCCAGCATGCAAGCTTTTGAAACACCGATAGAATCAAGAAAAGTAAAGGAAATCAGCATGGATGATTCTCTCGGAAATAGTGAAGTCCTTACGGGGACAATGTTGAATCTTTATATAGAACAAGGCCAGTATGATAAAGCATTAGAAATAATAGAGCACATATATAAAAACGAAGAAGAAAAAACCTCTGCAATTGAAAATTTAGAGAAAACCAAGTTAAATAAAATAAACCTGTCCGCAGGATTCGGTTCTAAGGAACAATAGCAAAAATGAAGATATTAGTTATACACGGGCCCAACCTTAACATGCTCGGGAAAAGAGAGCCCGATATTTACGGCTCCACTACTCTTGAAGAGATAAATACATCTTTGACCAACTGCTCTGAGAAGCTTGGAGCAGAACTTTCATTCTTCCAATCTAATTCTGAGGGGGATATTGTAAGTACTATTCAAGACGCCATGTCTAAATTTGCGGGTATTGTAATCAACCCCGGAGCATACACGCACACCAGTGTTGCTATTAGAGATGCAATTTTATCTTCAGGATTGCCGGTTGTAGAAGTACATATATCAAACATCTACAAGCGGGAAGATTTTAGACAGAAATCATTTGTTTCAGGAGTTGCGCTCGGAGTTATTTCTGGCTTTGGAATCAACAGCTACTTTCTTGGTCTTAGTGGACTAGTGGAACATTTAAGCAAGAACGAGACTAACTAACCGACGTAGTCTTAATATGTTTCTGACTTGTCTATTTATTATTACCAATAACAATATTTACTTTTTCCTAGATAAACATTTTGAACAATTCTGGCTATAACAAGGCTATAACTAAATGAAGAGTAATTGGATAATAGAAAAAGAGAATATAAAGCTAAGAGACAAACTATCAAAAGCTCTTAAAATATCACCTATCACAGCTCAAATTCTCTTAAACCGAGGCATTGAAAACGAGACAGAGGCAAATCTCTTCTTGAACTGCACACTATTTGATCTGCCATCGCCATATCTTATGAAGGGCATGGATATAGCAATTGAGAGAATAAAGAAAGGGCTTCATGAAAATGAAAGAATAGCTATTTACGGTGACTATGATGTTGACGGTGTGACCTCAACAGCGCTGCTATATAATTTCCTAAAAGACATAAACGCTAATGTTACCTATTACAATCCGGACAGAATAAAAGAGGGGTATGGAATAAATATTGACGCCGTCAAGAAACTCTCTCAGGATGGGGTAGGCCTTATAATCTCGGGAGATTGCGGCATCACCGCTGTTAAGGAAGTTGAGCAGGCTAAAGAGCTCGGTGTGGATTTTATTGTTACAGATCATCACAAACCCCCACAAGAGCTACCTAAAGCTGTCTCTGTTCTAAACCCGAAACTCTCAGACTGCAAATACCCGGCAAAGGAAATAGTTGGTGTGGGGGTAATTTTCAATTTAGTTATAGCTCTTAGACGTGCTCTTAGAGATGAGGGATTTTTCAAGAACGGTGAGCCTAATTTAGGGGATTATCTCGACCTCGTGGCGCTTGGAACCGTCGCTGACTGCGCCCCACTGCTCGATGTAAACCGTATTTTGGTAAAAGAGGGAATTAAAAGGATGCAAAATCCTAAACGCCTTGGCCTTCAAGCTTTAAAAGAGGCAAGCAGTATTAAGGGGGAGGTAACATCATACGATTTAGGTTTTAAGTTTGGACCCAGAATAAACGCCTCCGGAAGAATGAGCACTGCGGATAATGCGGTCAAACTCTTCATTTCCGACAACTTAGAAGACGCAAGAGAAATCGCAAAAGATCTAAATAAACAAAACACCGATAGACAAGACACAGAGGCTGGCATAGTCAAAGAAGCGATTTCACAGCTTGAATCAAACCCCGAGATCATAGGCTCAAATTCGATAGTATTAGCATCTCGTAACTGGCACCCTGGAATTATTGGAATTGTCGCATCAAGAATTGCAGAAAGGTATGAAAAGCCTACGTTGTTAATTGCTATTAGTGAAGATGGCGTAGGCAAAGGCTCGGGCAGAAGCGTAGACGGGGTTAATATCTATGCCGCACTTTTGGAATGCAGAGAACTATTCTTGCAGTTTGGAGGACATGAACAGGCCGCTGGTCTCTCTATACGTGAAGAGGATGTTGATAAATTTAGGAAAATGTTTGATAAAGCGCTTGAGTCAAATAAAGAACCATACAAGCAGAAACTAAATATTGATTGCACTGTAGAGCTAGAATCTATATCCGAGAGCTTAATTTCTGAATTAGATTTACTCGCCCCTTTCGGCATTGGGAATCCTGAGCCCGTATTACTCTCTAAAGAAGTAGAAGTAATATCACAGCGCATATTTAAGGATAAGCATCTCGGTTTTAAGGTAAAGGAGGGAGAAAATTTCTATGATGCAATATGGTTTAATATGAAACAACCCGCAACTCTTCCGGACAAGATAGATATGGTTTATACCCCTGAGTTTAATAGATGGAACGGGAAAAAAGAGATCAGACTTAGAGTAAGGGATGTTAGCTGGGAAAACAATTAAATAGAAAAAACTCTACAAATCACACAATCCAGATATATTATATTAGGTAACTCATAAAAAAAACGGAGGTTTTATTAATATGGCTTCAAGACCTAAGCTTGAAAATTTAAACTTTTTATACCCGATAATTATTATTCTAGTTATAGTGCTAGCAACTAGCGCATTTGTAATTGTCGATAGTGGACATGTAGGGGTCATAAGAACTTTGGGAGCGGTGCAACCCCAACCTCTACCTGAAGGGTTTCATTTAAAAAAGCCTTTTCTGGATAAAGTAGAACAAGTCGACATAAGGCTTACGAAAGCTAATTCCAAATCTGCAGCAGCCTCAAAGGACCTTCAGACTGTAGAAACTCAGGTTACAGTCCAATATTCGATCTTGGGACCTGTGGCTCCACAGACCTATCAGAGAATTGGACAACGTGCAGTCGTAGCAGCAACAGTAATTGAGCCCGCAATTCAGGAATCGGTAAAAGCAGTTGCAGCCCAGTTTACAGCTGAGCAGCTTGTAACCAAGAGAGCCGAGGTTAAGCAGCAGATTCAAAAAGCAATAGAAAACTTTATACACGTCACACTTCTAGACAAGAAGGTCCCTACAGCGCTCAGAATAGCTAACGTTGCTATTACAGACTTTGAATTCTCAGTAGAATTTAATAAAGCTATTGAACTTAAAGTAAGAGCCGAGCAGGAAGCGCTTCAAGCTATAAATGAGAAAACAAGAAGGGTAACCCAGGCTGAGGCGGGTTATCAGGAGCGTAAGCTCGCTGCCGATGGTCAAGCTTATGAAATTGAAGCCTCTTCTAAAGCAAAAGCAGACGCAATAGCAAGAGAGGCTAAAGCGCTTAAGGACAATCCTCAGTTGATCCAGCTCAGACTTGCAGAAAAATGGGACGGCACATTGCCAAGGTTTACCGGAGGCAGTGGTGTTCCGCTTATAAACGTTGACAGCGTGCTCCAAGACAAGAAATAACTTTTATTATTTAGCCGGAATAAACAAAGGTAAATCTTCGTATGATTCTACTGGCGGGCAGGAACAAACCAGGTTTCTGTCCCCATAAGGGTTATCAATTCTGCCAACTGGCGGCCAGAATTTATTTTCTTTCAAATATGGAAGCGGGAAAACAGCTTTTTTTCTGGAGTAGGAATGCTTCCACTTATCGTTAGCAATTTCTTTTGAGGTATGCGGTGCATTTTTAAGAACATTATCTTCTCTATCCGCTGTTCCGTCAGCTACCTCTCTCATTTCTTTGTAAATATAATTTAGAGCCTCACAAAAACGGTCTAATTCATCTTTTGCTTCACTCTCTGTGGGTTCTATCATCATGGTCCCGGCAACCGGCCATGAGATAGTTGGGGCATGAAAACCATAATCCATAAGCCTTTTTGCCACATCTTCAACCTCAATTCCAGCTTCCTTTTTAAAAGTTCTTAAATCCAAGATGAATTCATGCGCAACCCTGCCGCTACTACCGGTATAAAGAACGCTATAAAATTTTTCTAATTTCGACTTTAAGTAATTGGCGTTTAATATCGCGTATTTAGTTGCGTCAGTTACTCCCTTCCACCCAAGCAATCTAATATAAATATAAGACACGAGCATTATGCTTGAACTCCCCCACGGGGTAGCTGACACGGCTGGAATAGATTTCTCATCTCCGATATCAACAACTGCATGCCCTGGCAAATAAGGGGCTAAGTGCTGGGCTACACAAATCGGCCCCATCCCGGGACCTCCGCCGCCATGTGGAATGCTAAAAGTTTTGTGTAGATTTATGTGGCAAACATCGGCTCCTATGATTGAAGGGCTTGTAAGTCCAACCTGAGCGTTCATATTGGCGCCGTCCATGTAAACCTGACCGCCGTTCTCATGAATAATCTTGCATATTTCTTGAATATCTTCCTCGAATACTCCGTGAGTCGAAGGATATGTAACCATAATGGCGGATAACTTGTCTCTATATTGCTCAGCCTTTTCTCTTAAAGCTTCTATATCAATATTCCCACGATCATCGCATTTAACCACAACGACTTTCATCCCAGCCATTGCAGCACTAGCGGGGTTTGTACCGTGAGCGGATGAGGGTATAAGTGCAACATCTCTATGCCCTTCCCCTCTGTCTGAATGATACGCCCTTATTACCATAAGCCCCGCATACTCACCCTGAGCGCCTGAGTTGGGCTGAAGTGATACACCAGGTAAACCAGTGATTTCAGAAAGATAGGATTTGAGCTCATTAAATATATTCTCATATCCTCTTGCTTGGTCCTTGGGAACAAATGGGTGAAGCTTTGAGAATTCTGGCCAGGTAACAGGCACCATTTCAGTTGTAGCGTTTAGTTTCATCGTACAGGAACCAAGAGGTATCATCGATGAAGTAAGAGAAAGATCTTTATTCTCAAGGCGTTTTATATACCTCAGCATCTTAGTTTCAGTATGATATTTGTTGTATACCTCATGATTAAGATATTCACTATGACGAAGTAGTACTTTCGGAAGCCGGATGCCAAGATCATCAATAGTGTTTAGGTTTGTGTCATAATCTTTATCATCAAGTTCGGAAAAGATTCTAATTATCGTCTCTATATCTGATAGTTCGGTAGTTTCATCAAGTGAAATTCCAACATGTGTATCATCTATATATCTAAGGTTTATTTTTTCCCTTTCGGCAATTGATTTGAGAGCGTTAATTCTTTCGCCGGTTGAGTCTTTGAGATCAATTTTCAATGTGTCGAAATAATAGTTATTGATTTGTTCAAAACCCAGGCTACTAAGTTCAGATTCTAGTATTTGAGCCCTATTATGTATTTTGATAGCAATTGCTCTTAGCCCTTTAGGGCCATGATAGACTGCATACATGCCCGCCATAATAGCAAGGAGCGCCTGAGCTGTGCATATATTTGAAGTAGCCTTTTCTCGCCTTATATGCTGCTCTCTTGTTTGTAGAGCCATCCTGTATGCAGGATCACCATGGGAATCAATGGAAACCCCTATAATCCTGCCTGGAACTTGCCGAGCAAACTTCTCATAAGTTGCAAAGTAGGCTGCATGCGGCCCTCCATATCCCATAGGAACCCCGAGTCTTTGAGATGAGCCGACAACCACATCGGCGCCAAACTCTCCGGGAGGAGTAAGCAGAGTTAAACTAAGTAAATCAGCAGCAACGGCCACTAATATTCCAGACTCATGAGCGCTCTCCACAAAATTGGAGTAATCTACAATTTCACCATCAGCCCCAGGATATTGAAGAAGAACTCCAAATACTTCATCATCAAAATTAAAGCCTTCATGATCTCCAATAATAAGATTTATACCCAATGGCTCTGCCCGACTTCTGAGCAGATCAATCGTTTGAGGAAAACACTTCTCTGAAACAAAGAAGCTGTTTGCATCATCACCCTTTAACTTTTTATCTTTAACCCGGTGAAGCATAGTCATAGCTTCAGCAGCAGCCGTAGCTTCATCTAAAAGAGACGCGTTTGCAATCTCCATCCCGGTAAGATCACTTACCATAGTCTGGAAATTAAGAAGAGCTTCTAATCTGCCTTGTGATATTTCGGCCTGATATGGTGTGTACTGGGTATACCAGCCCGGGTTTTCTAAAATGTTTCTTTGAATAACGCCTGGGGTGACACAGTCATAATACCCCATGCCTATGTATGATTTGTAAACTTTATTAAGTTTTGCTGTCTTAGCTAATTCATTTAATAAACCGGCTTCACTTAAAGGTTCGGGCAAATTTAACGGCTCGGCCATCCTGATAGATGAAGGGACAATAGAGGCTATTAGTTCATCAAGTGAATTTACGCCAATATGTTCAAGCATAGACTCCACTTCAGATTCATCAGGGCCTATATGTCTTGAAACAAATGAATTATTTTTATCCAGGTCTGTAGTCATCGGATTATTGAATATTATGAACTACTACAATCTAAACTGAGAGGTAAACATGATAATATGAGTAGAGACCTATTAAAGTACTTTTAAGAAAAGAAGTAAAGATTATGGAAGATCTATTCTTCTACTTCGTTCTCAACAAAGTCAGTATATTGCTCAAAACTCATTAAATCTTCAATCTCTCCATGATCATAAACTTTAACTTTGATCATCCAGCCCTCACCATAGGGATCAGCGTTAATTAACTCAGGTGAATCCAGAAGCGCTTCATTCACCTCCACAACATCACCGCTAACAGGAGCGTATAGATCTGAAACCGCTTTAGTGGATTCAACTGCTCCGAACGGATCACCTTTTGTAATTTCATCTCCTTCACTTGGAAGCTCTATATAAACAATTTCTCCCAGTGCATCCTGGGCATGATCGGTTATCCCAATTACAAGCACATCGCCTTCCTCATGTGCCCACTCGTGATCGTTAGTATATTTGAGTTCTTCAAGTACCTGTACCATAATCCAATCTCCTTATTTTTCTACTTACTATAAAAAGGGATATTCACTATCTTTGCATCCCTAAAGGTATCACGAATCTGGATTTGAATCCTATCATCATTTGCTTTAATACTTAAATAACCCAAACCGATGGATTTTTCAAGACTTGGAGATAAAGTACCACTTGTAACATTACCAAGTAAAGCACCATTTCGAAATATGCTGTACCCTTCTCTTGGTATACCGCGTTCAAGAAGTTCAAAACCGACAAGCTTATTTTCAAGTCCCGCATCCAAAGATTTTGTAAGGGCCGCTTTGCCTATAAAATCATCATTATCCAATTTTATATACCTTTCAAGACCGGCTTCAAGAGGGTTAATGTCCTCATCAATCTCATGCCCATATAGAGGATATCCCATTTCAATCCTAAGGGTATCCCGTGCTGCAAGACCACAGGGTTTGATCTGGAATTCCCTTCCCATTTCCATCAAGCTCTTCCAAAGTGCAGGCGCTCCATCCCATGGTAGGAAAATTTCAAACCCCTCCTCCCCTGTATAACCGGTCCTTGCCACGATCATATCGTAGCCATTCCAATTAATCATTTCAAAACGGAATTTCTTTATGCTATCTAAGTTCTCTCCTAAGGCCTCACTAAGTATAGTTTTTGAATCAGGACCCTGGATTGCTATCTGCGAATATTGGGAGCTTTTATCTGAAACCACTACATCAAAATTATTTTCTTCTTTTTTAATCCATGCATAATCTTTATCACTATTAGAAGCATTAACGCAAAACAAAAAATGCTCATCTGAGAATTTATATATAATTACATCATCCACCACTCCGCCTTCGTTGTTGCATAAAAGAGTGTATTGAGCTTGAAAATTTTGTACTTTTTTTGCGTCATTGGTCGTAACCCATTGGCAGAATTTTATTGCATCTATACCCTTAACTTCTATCTCCCCCATGTGGCTTACATCAAACAGCCCAGCAGATTTTCTCACTGCAAGATGCTCTTGCCTAACACCCTCATACTGCACGGGCATTTCCCACTCTGCAAACTCAACCATTTTTGCCCCAAGCTCTTTGTGAATAGAATTTAATGCGGTTTTTTTCATTGGACTCCTAATTGTTTAACGCCTCAACAACATATTGTCAACAATCAGGATCATATTTATTTGAGATGTTGAACAAGTTGCTCGTTTTTATTAAGCATTAGATAAAACAAATCTGAGATTTTCTGATATTTAATCGGTAGATTATAATTAGTTAATAACGGTATATTATTATATTGCAGAATAAAGCCATGGGAAAAATTTTAGAAATATCAGAATTAGGTCATCCGATTTTGAGACAAAGAGCGTCTGAAGTTGACAATTTGCGTGACAAAGATGTTCAAAACTTTATTGATGATTTAATCGAAACCTGTATAGACTCAAATGGGGTTGGTATTGCAGCACCGCAGGTATACAAATCAGAGCGTATATTTATCATATCCTCACGGCCCAACGCACGCTATCCAAACGCACCAGAGCTTGGCCCGGTTGCAATGATAAACCCTGCCATAACCTCATTCTCTGAAGAAAAAGAAAAGGATTGGGAAGGCTGTTTAAGCATTCCAGGAATTAGGGGTCTTGTTCCTCGTCATAAAACAATCAAGGTTAAATACCAAACAAGAGACGGGGTCCTAGTAGAAAATGAATTCTCTGATTTTATTGCGAGAATCTTTCAACACGAGCTTGATCATCTAAATGGTATTGTGTTTTTAGACCGTATTGATTCCAATAAAGAACTGGTTACAGAAAAAGAATATCACAAGATAATCTCCGAAGGGAATTGACCATGAGACGCTATACTCTTTCTAGAATTTCACTAATGCTATTACTCACATTTATTTTGTTCGCATACTCGTGTAGCCAAAAAAAGAGCGACTCTATATTTCAAACCTCAACCATTGATGCCCTTATAGTGGGTGTCTATGATGGAGACTTTACTTTCGGAGAATTGAGAGCAAAAGGAGACTTTGGTCTTGGCACATTCAACCACTTGGACGGTGAGATGATCGGGCTTGACGGAATATTCTATCAAGTGAAATCAGATGGCTCAGTTCATATTGTTCCGGACTCAATGAAAACACCATTTTCTGCCGTTACATTTTTTAAATCCGATAAAGTTGAAACTATAGATAAGCCACTCAGTTGTAAAGAGTTAAAGGAACATTTAGTTCGTACCTTCCCAACTAAAAACATATCCTATGGGATAAAAGTGACAGGGGATTTTTCATATATAAAAGTAAGGAGCGTGCCTGAGCAAGAGAAACCCTATCCACCGTTAAGTCAGGTAGTTAAAGAGGAACCAAAATTCGAATACGAAAATGTGAAGGGAACAATTGTTGGCTTTTGGCTACCGGGCTATTTAAAAAATGTAAATGTGGTCGGGTTTCATTTCCACTTTGTCTCAACCGATCAAAAAGCAGGTGGGCATATGCTTGAATGTAATCTGGGAAATTCTATAGTTGAAATCGATTATATAAGGGACATTGAGATATCACTCCCTGACACACAAGCTTTTAACAAAGCGGATTTAGAAAATATTGAAAGTGAAGATGTAAAAGACGTGGAGGGGAAAAGGAAATAAAAATTGGAACATTTAAAATAATTTGTGCCCTTTTGATACTATTATTACTAAACACATATCCGGGAGTCTGTCGGGAGAATTCTATTAATATGCCCGAGGGCAAATGGATTGATCTCACTCATGACTTTTCGTCAGAAACCATTTACTGGCCTACAGCGGATAGCTTTAAACTGGAAACTGTTTTTGAGGGCTTTACGGATAAAGGTTATTTCTATGATGCGAACAACTACTCAGCCGCAGAACACGGAGGGACGCATATAGACTCACCTATCCATTTTGCCCAAGGAAAACAAACTTTAGATGAAATTCCGCTCGAGAGATTAATAGGGCCTGCTGTAGTAATAGATGTGTCTCAAAAAGCATTATCCGACCCCGATTATCAGGTCGGGGTAAAAGATTTTACAGACTGGGAATCTAAAAACGGGCAAATAGCTAATGGATCAATTATTCTATTGAATACGGGCTATGCAAGATACTGGCCCGATAGAGTAAAGTATATGGGCACTGACAAAAGAGGTGCTGAAGCAGTAAAGGAACTTCATTTTCCTGGCCTAGATCCTAAAGCAGCTAAATGGTTAGTCGAGAACAGACAAATCAATGCAATAGGACTTGATACCCCAAGCATAGATTATGGACAATCTCAACTTTTTGAAAGCCACAGGATTTTATTTAAAGAAAATATCCCTGCATTCGAAAATGTTGCAAATTTAGATAAACTACCACCAAAAGGAGCGCTGGTTATAGCACTGCCTATGAAAATTAAGGGCGGAAGCGGAGGACCGCTAAGGATTGTTGCCATGTTGCCAGAAGGATAAATTAAGGAGTGATTATGAGTGAAGATAAACCTAGAGGTAAACAAAAAAATGTATCAGAAATTGCTAAAGAGTTAGGCCTCCTAATTCCTGTTTACCTTACTTCCTTTGTTTGGGAAAACTGGGTCACTCCGGATCAAAAGAGCATAGAAGAAGGTGAAGATGAAAAAATCAGGGCAAGCAATCTTATTAATAGCTTCTTGTATTATATGAGAGTTCATCGTCAAACCAGCAAGTCCAACCTCATTTATTTCCCGGTTAATTTCAAGAAAAACGGTGAGGAAGAGAGCGTACAACTCATGTCACATCTAGGCCCTCTGGAAGAAGGAGATAACAGGCCCTGCATCACTATAATGACCCCTGAGGAATATGAGTCAGAAACTGTTCAATAAATATTTCCTCTCTTAATATTTACTAGTATTACACATTATCAGTCTCTATAACTCCATGCCTTTTGATCAAATAAATCCTGTAAATGATGTATAATAATTTATAAGGCTCCGGCTATGAAACAAAAAGAAATCTACTTCGATAATAATGCTACAACAAAACCGCTTCCCGAAGTCCGTCAAGAAGTATTAAAGGTAATGGACAGCGAGTTCGGCAACCCTTCAAGCGCCCATTCTACAGGAGCGCGTGCCCTTAGGCATATATCTCAAGCTAGAAATCAACTTGCTCAACTAATAGGGTCAGCCAGCTCAAAAATAACCTTCACAGCTTCAGGAACCGAAGCGAATAACATGGCCTTTTACTCCTGCACTAGAGATAAAACTGCCGGATGCCAGATACTTACAACAACAGTTGAACACTCTTCAATACGGAAAATGTGTAATTTCCTCATGTTAAATGGGGTCACGGTAAACAAACTGAAAGTAAATAAAGAAGGTCTAATTAACTTAGATGAATTAAAAAAAGCTATAAATAAAAAGACATCCCTCGTCTCTATACAGTGGGTAAATAATGAAACTGGAGTTATTCAGCCTATATCAGAAATAGGGGAAATTTGTGCTGATGCCGGCGTACCACTTCACACCGATGCGGCTCAGGCAGTGGGTAAGATTGAAATGAATGTTCAGGAAATGCCGATAGAGTTCTTATCACTAACAGGCCATAAATTTCACTCACCTCAAGGCGTTGGGGCTATTTATTGCAAAGATAAATCCTTGCTAGCTCCAATGTTATTCGGAGGATTCCAAGAAGATGGTTTCCGCCCAGGAACAGAAAACGTGCCCGGAATTACTGGTATGGGAAAAGCAGCAGAAATTAGACATCAGAATTTGCCGGAGCTTATTTCTAAGATGAAAGATTTACGAGATAGATTTGAGACCATGCTACTAGATTTCGTGCCCGGCACAAAAGTAAATGGTGATACAAAAAACCGTGTATGTAATACATCTAATATTTTATTTGGTGGAATTGACGGGCGCAGACTGGTAAAGGAGCTTGATCAATACGGCGTAAGGTGCTCTCAGAGCTCGGCCTGTACCAATTTTGAGATTGCCCCGTCCTACGTACTCCTCGCAATGGGACTAACAGAAGAAGAAGCATATTCCAGCATCCGCTTTAGCTTCTCCGTAGAGAATACCTATGAAGAAATCGATAGCGCGATTGAAATAATAAGAAAACTCACCGACAAATTAAAGAACTGACGATCTTCTAAACAATCCTGCCGATTGTTACTTGTGTTTTAGGCAAGGACATTTGGCGGTTTAATTAATTTGTAATCAGCCAGAAACTCGTTCGGGGTCTTACCACTTAAACCGCAATGCTCTAGATTGTTGTAGTAAGTATTCCATACTCTGATCTTAT
>Ga0307376_10003130_pt1 | contig 15609 bp, 40 predicted proteins | sample TR2MG_FD_202536 | JGI IMG/M metagenome (GOLD analysis project Ga0307376, IMG submission 202536) | Soil microbial communities from Risofladan, Vaasa, Finland - TR-2 | ecosystem: Environmental > Terrestrial > Soil > Coastal area > Acid sulfate soil | place: Finland: Risofladan, Vaasa | collected...
AATGATTTACTTGGTTTTATACTTTCCCAAAGTCCAGAGAACGATTTAATTATTCTTTCTTCTTTAGTTCCATCTTCAAAAGTCCATATTGCTTTAAATGAGAAAAATACAAATAAAGAATGAATTGAGATACTTACTGGTTTTTCAAATATAAATTCTAAAGGTTCTGTATTTCTTGATTTAAACATTAAACCTATATATTTGTTAATTCCTTTTGCTTGTTTCATCTAAAAACCCCCCATTTTAAGTAGGTGTCAATTCAACCAAATTCTCTTGTTGAATTTCCTCCCCCCTTTTTAAAAAATATTTACTTCTCTTCTTTCTTGGATTCCTATCCTTTCCCCTTTTACCATTATTATTAATAGTTTTCTTTATTCCTTCTTTTGTTTTTTTTGAATGTTTTATCTTTTCCATCATAATTAGTTTGGGATTACAATGCATAAATAGATGACAACTTTTACATAAAGTCATCAAATTTTTAACATTATCATCTCCACCTAAATCTTTTGGTCTTATATGGTGAACATTAAATATAGTTTCCTTTTCTCCACAAATACAACAAGAATAATTATCTCTTTCTAAAACTTCTTTTCTTGATAAAAATTCTGGTTCTTTATACAACCTTTCTAATTCTTTATCTTTTTTACATAATTCATTCTTTAATTCTTTAATTTCTCTTTTTAATTCACATATTCCTTTTCTTAATGTTTGTTTTAATTCTTTTACCATTTTTTTCTTAACACTCCTCTCTTTTTTCTTGGTCTCTTATCCTTTCCCCTTTTACCAACATTTAATTTTCCCTTTAATCCTTCTTTGGTTCTTTCACTAATTAGATTTCTTTCAAATTCTGCAAAAGCTCCGAGTATCTGCATTTGTAATTTTCCACTGGAAGTTGAGGTGTCTATGTTTTGTGTAACTGCAACGAATTGAACTCCTTTACTATTAAACTCTTCAAATAATGTAAGTAAGTGTTTGAGACTCCTTCCCATACGGTCTAATTTCGTTACCACAACCATTGAGAAGCGATATTGTCTCATATCTTGTAGTAATTCATTAAAGGCAGGTCTTGAGTCAGAAGTTCCTGTATAAATGTCTTGATATACTTTGTAAATTTCATATTTGTTTATTTCACAATACTTTTTACATGATTCTAATTGGTTCTTTAAATCTTGTTCATCTGTGCTTACTCTTACATAAATTGCAATTTTTACCACTTTAATCCTTCTCCCCATTAGAATGAACATATTCAAGATATTTATTAAACATATTTTTATATGATTGAACTGATTTATTATTTGGATTCTTTATTTTATTGAATTGTTCGCAGTAATCTGAGAATAATTCTTTAACTTCTGGCTTTGATTTTCCTTTTCTTATTGCGTCCTCAAATTCAAGTTTTGTTTCTAACATCTTTCAACCTCTTTATTTCTCTCTTGAACAATCCTAAACCAATAACCTACTAATAAAAAACATATTCCCTGAATTGCAAACCATATTATAAAAGCTAATTTCTCTTTCATTTTCCAACCCCCAATTCTTTTTCTTTCATTTTAATATATACTTCCTATTAAAATACCCCATATTAATCCCCATGTCCATCCAAGAATAACACCTATTGTTATAATAAAATTAATATTTTCTTCTTTGTTCATTCTATTCCTCCACTAAACCATTTTTCATAAGCCATCCTTATAAGTGCAAGAATACCCAATATTGCAAAAAACCATCCTATAATAAATATTATTTTCATTTCTTTCCAATCCTCAATTCTTTTTCTAATTTTTTAATTTTATCTGATAATCTAATTAATAAGATAAGTAATATAAAACAAAATGCCCATAATAATCTTCTATCAATACCAGCCAAAATTAAAACTTTATCTAACATATATCCACTTCTTGTTATTATTTCATAATCAAATATCATTTTCCATTATCCCCCAATTCTTTTTCTCCACCAATTATATAAAAAAATGGATATAAAAAGATTAGAGGAAATAATCTAAATGGTCTTAATAAATTATCCCAAATAATCTCATCATTCTTTTCCCATACACTTCTTATTTGATAATTAATCCATTTCATTTCTTCCCAACCCCCAATCTAAATAAAATATAAGATATTATAAGAGTAACAAACATAATCAATCCACCAATTTCAAGTGTTGTCATTCTTTAACCCCCAATTCTTTTTCTATTTGTATAATCCTTTCATATATTCTCGTATCATCTACATTTCTTCTTATCTTTTTTAAAAACTTTAATTCATTTTTGAGGGTTTGTTGTTTTCCTTTTTCAAACCATTTTTCCTTTTGTTTTTGATATTGTTTGCTCACTTTAAATCCCCGAAATGTTTGTTTAATATTTCATTTAAAATTAATTCCCAATTCATCACAACATTAGCATCAGTATTAAATCTCTCTACAATTTCCTCTTTAACTTTCTGAAGTGCTGAGGCATATTGTTCTTTTGCTTTTTGGAAACCTTCTTGAATACAAGCTTTACATCCAGAAGAACCAGAATTAAAATCACAAGTATGCTCTAATTCTTCCTCATAGTTTGGTTTATCTTTGGTCATTCTTTCCCCCCAATTTTTGAGAGAAATTCATTTAAATTATGAGCTGAAATAAATTTATCATATTCTCCAATGTCCACCTCAACTGCATCTACCTTTTCACATTCTTTTTCAATCTCCTCCCTCATCATTTCTTGGGCTTTTTGGAAACCTTTGAGTTCTGCTTTTAATTCATTAATAGGGCAATTCATCCATAACCTTTCTAATCTTGTAAATTCCTTATAATCTTCTTTAGAACATTTATCAATTTCTTTTTCTATTGTTTCCCAATATTCAATCTTCTCTTTTAATTCTCCCTCATAGTTTGGTTTATCTAAATCAGCAGGGGGATACTCATCGGACTTACCAGTTTCCGAATATCCAGAGTTTATCTTCCTATTGGAGTCGATGCTCTCTGCACTTTTTCCCCCACCCAGTGACTGGTTAATTTCTTTTAAGTCAGGTTGCTGATTATTAATAAAATTGTCTTCTATGAACATTCTCTTATATTGTTTTTTTTGTTTCATTTTAAATTAACATTAGTCCAATACCCCAGATAAATCCTGAAGTAAAAACTAAAGCCAACACTATTGTTTTTTTTATTTTATTTTTCATTTTAATTGAGTATGAAACCCGACTAACATTCGGGCAAAAAAATAATAAGTTTATTTTGAGTTAATTTATTGAATCTCAAAGTTAAATACATAATTTTCAGTGTCTAAATATGTGTTTGGTGTAAATTCTGGATAAAAAGTTATAAAACTATTTGCTGGAACAGTTATTTCATTATCTGCATTATCAAAATAATAAACTAAATCTGTTTCATAATAAAATTCATTCATTAAATTCCAATCCAAAACATTTCCTGTAAGTATAGCTTCATTAGGAACTGCCCACAACTTTGCACCAACTTTATGTAAATAGTTATCTGGTGCTAATGAGTAATCTGCATTTAAATTTGCATCATCTAATTGAGGTAAGTTTCCATCTATTACTTGAACAACTGGTTGGGGATTTTCTAATCTTCCTTCCAATCCAACAATAGCATCCTTGTAATAAACTAAAGTATATCCTTCTGGAACTCCAGAATATTCAAAAACATCTCCTACTAATGTATAAGTTAATTCAACTTTACCATCTAAAACTTCCCAAGTTGTTGTATCTTTCTTTGTAAGTTCTAATTGTCCAACATAATTTATTCCAATATCTTCATTTCCATTTACTTTAACTATCTTAACTACTCTTTCTGAACTTCCATCATTTTTAACAGTCATTGATTGTCCTAAACAAGTTTCTCCAGAATTACAATCAACAGATTGTTCTAATCCAGTAAAACTTAATGGTTGAGTTATATTTACAGTTTGACTAAATACTGCGTAATAAGTTAAAGCACTAACAACCATTATAAACAAAGGTAAGATTCCAAACATTAATAATTTCTTATTTAAAGTCATCTTTTTCTTTTCCTTCTCTATATTCTTCATTTTCTTCTTGACCTCCTTCTAACTCTCTACTCTCTTTAATCTCTGAGGAGTATTTATTTTTTAATGTCTTTCTAGCATACCAAAACAACCAAAATATTCCCAAAACACCAATTATTGAACATACCCAAAGAGAAACACTTGATTCTTCTGTTTCAATTATCTTTTCTTTCTCTATAATCTTTTCAGTTTCATTCTCAACATATTGAGTTATATAGTTTGGAACTTCCTTTATTACTTCTTTAGTTATTGTCCTTGTTCCTCCACCTCCTGAAGATTGATAGACTGTTATTACTTCTTTCTCTATGTCAAAAAAGATTATTTCAAAAGAATCATCTTGTAAATATTTATCAAATGTTATCCAAACAGTATTTCCTTCTTGTGTTATATCTAAATTAATCTCTGTTAAGTTTCCAACTATTGAGTAATAAGTATATGGTTTATCTAAAGTTAAATTAATTGTATCTCCAGAATAAATATCAAAAGAACTTACTAAACTAATAAGCAAAATCCCAAAGATTAAAAGTAATAGTTTATTTTTCATTTTTTATTCCTTCCTTTTTGAAATAACATTTCTTCCAATTCAATAATGTCCCCTTCTATCAATCCATAAAGTTCTTTTTCTTCTTTTGTAAAAACTATAACTAAACTGTCTCCCCATTTCTTTATTCTTTTTTTCATATTAAATCTAATTTAATTCTATTTAAATACTTATGTAACTCTTACTTAGTAATTAATTTATGTCCCATTTAAATTATATATTTTTCTAATTCTTTACTCATTTCGTTTATATTATCGCTTAAATCTTTTAAAGGAATTATTATCAAATCAACACCATTAAAATAAGGAATGTCTAATTTACTATATTCTTCTGTTTTCTTTTTTATATATTCTAAATTACAAACTTTTTGAATTTCATAACAAACTATCGTTTTTTCTTTACAATCTTCAACATAAATATCTGGAATTAATTTTCCCTCATTTAAATCAAATTCTGTGTAAATATGCAAAAATTTTTTATTTCTTTTATTTTTATTTAAAATCATTCTAACAACCAAAGTTTTTACAATATCATGTTTATCTAAACTTGAATCACAATTAGTTAATCTAATTTTATATTGTTCTTTCCAGTCGGTTTTAGTTATCATCTTTTCTCCTTTAATCCTAAACCTTTTATTAGTTCTTTATTTAATTCACTTTTTCCTTTCTTAATTTCTAAATTTGAAGAAGGACACTCTGGCTCGTATTTCTTTGGTTTTATTCCCTTTATTACATTAAGGTCTACTTCTACCTGTCTTTTGGCTTTATCGTAAGTCATTCCAGCTTTTTGATGTTTATGAACAATTAAAGATTTTTCCTGTGTGCTAAAATTTCTTATTCCAACATATTCTTTATTTTTCCAATTTGGATTATAAAATATATTAGTAGGTATTTTCTTTTTACAATTTTTACATCTATTTTTTCTATCTTTACATCTTTCTATATGAGAATAATATTTTCCACAATCAGAACACTTTAATTTTGGTTTTTCTCTTAGAACAAACTCTAAATCTTTTTCTTTTAACACCTCTTGTTGCATTTTACTTTTTATTCTCGTTCATTATTTTCCAGACATCTTTCTTTGAACTTCCAGCAGGAATAGGTAAATTTAATTTTTTACAAGCTTTTATTTGTGCTTCTGTTGGTTTTTCATCTTTAGAATTTAATGGATTAGTTTTAGAGAAATCATTTCTAAATTCATTCTTTGGATAATTAGTTTTAGGATAGAATTGTTTTTGTTTTCCTATTGATTCCGTTATATATAATTTCAAAGCAAAGTCTAATTTATCTTTATCTAATATATTTAATCTTTCATCAGCTATTACTTCACTTAGTTCTCTAATTATTTGTTTAAGCTCGGTTTTCATATTAATTCTTTGTTTATTTAATTAATAAATATATGTAATCTTTTAATAGGGACAAATTTATTAAAAACTTAATTGACTATTTACTTGAGCATTAACATAATATTCTTTTGATTCATTACAATTCTTTTTTCTTTTATCATAAGTAAAATCATCTGGAGTAAATAATTGTTCATCGTTCTGAATTGTTCTTGCTACTCTACTTATTGATTCAAATGAAGGCATAGTTTCTATTAAATTATAATCTATAATTATTTTATATCCTAATTCTTTCCATACTTGAAAAACTAACCAATTATAATTATTTCTTGCTCTTTCATCTCTTTTTAATATTCTTGAAACAACACTCTTTAAACTTTCTATTGTTTTCTCTATAACCATTTTATTTAGTGTTTTTGTCCCCCAATTCTTTTATAATTTTAAACAATCCACCACATTTCTTACACTTTCCCTCTTTTGTCAAATCATCATTTAAATTTAAACATTCATATCCACAATCATAACATTTTCCTATTGTTTCTGTCATTTTCCAACTCCTAATTCTTTTATTCTTTCGTCTATTCTCCGTCTTATTTCTCTTAATACACCAATATATTTTATGTCCTCTAAAAATTCTCTCTCTGTTTTAATTCTCTTTTTATTTTCCCCAAATAAAATTGTTACTTCTGGAATTCCCATTATTTTTTACCTCCAGTTCTTTCTTATTATAATACCATACAACAAATGTTATTCCTACCGAAGCAATAGTAAGAAAAGTTAATAAATAAATTAAAGTTTCCATCAAGTTTTCCATGTTTATCTTTTCTGCACTTTTAGTTGTGCAGTTTTGTCCTCCAAATTTAAATATCCCAATTCATATAAACTTAAAATAACTCTTGAACAAACTTCAAATTCTTCATCCATACTATCTGTCATCTTCTTTGAAAAGGTTTTATGTTTATACCAAGCTTGTTCAAATACTTTCTCACAAATTTCCTTCAATTTATGTTCTTCTTTCTTTTCCATTTTATCTTTTCTGCACTTTTGGTTGTGCAGTTTTCTCCTTAATATTTAAATGTTTTAACAATATTTTTCTCAATTCTTCTTTTTCAAATATATTATGATTGTATGAAATCTTCCATTTCTTATTAACCTTATTTACTAAAATGTAAGGTATCTTTTCTTTGTGTGCTTGGTCTGTTGTTCTATTTATTAAATCTTTAAATTTCATTTTATCTTATAACCACTTATCGTAGTTCGCCTCCATTTTCTTAACTATTCTTTCTTTATCATCTTTATCCAACTTACCTAAAGCATCTTGTAAAGATTGATTCTGAACGATTAATCTTATTATAACTCTATCAAAAGTATCTCTTCCTACAAACAAATCTTCTAATTCCTTGTGTGTCTTATCGTGTATCTTTATTGTTTTCATTTTACTTCTAATCGGTGTTACCTTTACTAATTAGTGTAAATGGTAGTATTTAAACATTTGTAACTACTTCATAATTCCTTTAATTATTTCTTTTAATCTTTCTAAGGCAACTTGTGATTTAGTATCTAACTTTAAATCATAATGTTCAATTCTTTCGTCAATTAATTCCAAAACATCTTTTAAAGTTTTGAGTTGGGCATCTTTAATTTTCCATTCATCTTTAGAATCAAGCATATCCCCACAACTCTCACACCAACTACCTAACTCTTCTCCTAATTCTTCAATTTCTTTTTCTAATTGTTCTATTGTTTTCATTTTACTTCTAATCGGTGTTACCTTTACTAATTGGTGTAATCGGTGGTATTTAAATCTTTGTTACTACTTCATAATTCCTTTCAATTATTCATAACCTCTTTTAATTCGTTTGCTTTTTTTAAATAAGGAAATAAATCATTTTCTAAAATTAAATTTGGTTGTTTATCTAATAAGAAAACTAATGTTTGAAGTGTATTAATTTGATTTGGTGTCATTTTCTATTCCTTGCTTTTCTAAAACAACTTATACATAATCTTTCTTTAATTCCAGTTGGTATGAAATAATTTCCACATTTTTTACAAGGTTTTCTTAATTTAGGTCTTTCAAATTTTCCTTTTAACATTTTTCTTCTAATTGTTTTATTCTTTTGTTTAATTCTCCAATTTGAATAGTTTGTCTTTTGGTTCTATCATTCATTGTTTCCATTTTTGTCCATAATTTATGAACTACTTCCCTTAATTCATTATCTACTAATTCTGTATTAGCTTCTATGATTATTTTATTTGATTCCATTTTCTTTTCTCTTATTTTTATAAGGATGTGATTTATTCTCTTTTATTTTATATTTTTTATTCGCTCTTCTTTCTTTATCTTTTACCATTTTTATCCGTTGGTTTATTTAAATAACCACATTTTTTACATCTAAATACTTTTCCAATTACTATAATACTTTTTGAACCACAAGAAGGACATTCCCTAATCATTGTAACAATTATCTAATTTTAATTTATTCTTTGTTTTCTTAAGTTTATAACATTTCCATGAACAATATTTTGCAAATGGTCTTGTAGATTTATATTCTAAAAATTTTTTATTACAATATAAACAAGTGTATTCTATTTTTGGATTATTTTTTTTATGAAAATTTTTAAATTTGTTATGCTCCTTATTATGACAACTTCTACATAACCACCTAAAATCATTAATATCTCTTTTATATTCTCCAGAAATATTTGCCAAATCATAAGACTTATTTTTTTTACATTTCTCACATAATTTCGGTTTTGGTTTGTGATTTCTTATCCATTCATGTAAAGCACAATATCCAACTTCATCTCCTTTCCATTGGCTATTTTTTTCCTTAGAAACAGATTCTGATATACTTCTATTTAATCCAAATTCTTTTAATCTTAACCATATTGTTGTATCACTATATCCAAATTCTCTTTCTATCTTTCTTATTGATTTACCTAATTTTATATATTGTTCTTCAAAAAATTCTCTATTACTAGGACATTGTTTAATCATAACCATTCTCCTAATTTAGTTTGACCTTTTACCTTATTTTTTACCTTTTGTTTTACTTCTTTATTTCCAAGCATTCTATTTAATCTATCAAAGATTATATTTCCTTTTTCTACCATTCCTACATGAGATTCATAATTTTTAGCAATATACATTACAGCATTCTTTAAATCAGATATATTAAAAGGCATACTCAAATATTCTCTTTTCCATTCTTTATCATTTGTCTCTGCTGTAAAAGAAAAAGGCGAACCGTCAAGCCAAGCTTTAGCATCTATTTTGTCTTTAGGAAAAACCTTTTCTGCTTTTTTATTTAAATTTAGTTCAAATTTCTCTCCTTTCTTTAACATCTCTTCGCTTTGATTATCTTCTGTTGCTATATGAAGCATCTTAGTTTCTGCCCTATCCTTATCTAATTTTACTTTAAAGTCTCTCCAGAATGTCTCTATAGCCCAACAGACGACATCTCTGCCTAAGTCATCTATCTCTTTTAGTTCTTTTATTTCCCTTGTATGAATAAATAAAGTAATTGATTTGTTATTATTATTTTTAACTGTAATTCCTCCTAAGTCTTTAAAAGTCTTATAAGTTGGAGTCCAGTTTCTTAATTCTTCTTTTATTTCCCAATCGGAGACAGGTATGTTTCCTGTGGAGATTGGAATATTAATTTGAAATGCGTGTAAATTAGACTTGGGTCTCGTGCCTAACGAGAAAGTTTTTACCTTTATGAACCAATTTCCGTTCTTATGTTTGTCTATTATATTATGTTTCTTTAGTATAGTTGTATAGTAATATATCTTTTGTTTAGACACTCCAAGCTCTTTGCTTATAAAGGAAGGGGGTTTTCCATCTCTTATGAAATTAAAGACAGCCAAGTAAAAACCATAATTATTTTTACCTACACCCCTTTTTTTTACCTCACTAATTTTTACTTCTTTTTCCCCTTTCATCCATTTTCTTAATTGAAGAAGTATTTAAATAAATCTCACTATTCTAAAATGAAACAAAATTTAGTGTTGTCCCTTAAAAAAAGTAAAAACGATAGTTATTTAAAGTATGAGTTCGTATAATCTATAAGCTAAGGTTTGGCAGGAGATACAAATTCAGCAGAGTGAAAACACACGAAGCAACCTTATAACAACGTATCTCCTTAACCAGACCCATAAAAAATATAAATTAATTAAATTCTAATAATATTACTTTCTTTTCTTTTTTCTTCCAGCTTTTTTCTTTTTTGCCATTAAATTTTTACCTCCCTTGTTTTTAAAACAATTATCTATCTAAACCTAAAACATCAACTCTATTGGGCTTACCAAAAGCCAAACCACCAAATGAATATGAAGAATGAATTGGTTTTTTAGTAACTATTTTTCTTCTTTTCTTTCCTTTTCCTTTATACTTAACTATTGTTCTTGTTCCTAATTGTCTTGGTTGTCCAAATGGACTTCCATAATTTTGATTATATCCAGAAAAGAATCCAGAGTTACCTTGTTTCATTTTACCTAATTTCTTACTTGCTTTAAGCCTTTGTCCTTCTTGAGCTAATTTTATTTCTTGAACTTCTTTTTCATTCAAAGCAGATTCTAAAGCTTTTCTTTTAATTTCTTTATTACGATTACTAATTAATTCGTTCTCTTCTCTTATATCTTTAAGTCTATTTCTGACTTTTGTTTTTATTCTTTCAAATGCCATTATGTTTTATGTTTTGTCTATTTAAATATACTTTATTTTAATAAAAAATAAAAAAATAATAAATTAATTTACACTCTTGAGCTTCTTCTTGTAACACCCATAAATACTCCTATTAAAATTGATAAAACAATTCCTATTAAAGATATTGTTAGAACAATTCCAGCTATTGAAGTGTTGTTAGATATTTCTGTTTGAAGAGCATCTGTTGCATCGTAAGCTTCTGTTTCTGGTGTATGTGTAAATGTATATGTTACAGATACATTAGTTGAATTATAATAAAAATCAGCTGATACGAATTTTCCATCAGGATATTGTGTAATATTTGCTAAAGGAACTAATGTATCGGATGATAAATTAAATAACTCAACTACTGAAAAGCTTGTAAATCCTAATTCTCCAGCATAGTCTACAGTATAATTAGTTTGATTTACCCAACCAGCAGTTTCATTTGTTACTGTAAGAGTTTCTTCGCTAAGTATTGCATCTCCAAATTTATCACTAACTAATGCGATAGTAGCCATTACAAGGAACAATAAACCAACTATTAAAACAACAGAAGGTGCGTCTCCGAGTGTAAGCTGTCCTTTTTTAGAGTTTATTCTTTTCATTTTATGATGAAAAACTAAACCGAGGGAGGGTAGAGTTTATACTCTTGTCCCTGCTCCTCTAACTCCAATAAAGACTCCAATTAATATTGATAAAACAATACCAACTAATGAGATTGTTAGAACAATTCCAGCTATTGAAGTGTTGTTTCCTATTTCAGTATTCAAGTCTTGGGTTACATTGTAGGCAGTTGAATTCTCTGTCAAAGCATCACCGTATTTTTCACCGATAAATGCAATAGTAGCCATTACTAAAAACACTAAACCAACAAGGAGAACTACAGTAGGAGCATCACCAAGAGTGAGCTGACCTTTTTTACTTTTCGTAATACTTCTTAGTTTCATTTCTTTTTGACCTCCTTACAAGATATATTCATTGTAAAGTAATTAAAAAGATTGGATATATATACTATTGATTTAAAATTTAAAACACTTTAAAACTTTTAAATCATATTTTTAATTTAGAAGCTTTAATTTTTCTCGCTAATATTTGTGTTTTTATAATATAACTTGTCTTACTCATTGCTCCCCAAGTAGCTTCGCTTATCTTTGGGTCTAACTTATCTAACAATTCTATTAGTTCTAAATGACAAGCTATTATTTTATTTTCTTTGTTTTCTTCTTCTTCCATCTTAATCCTCCAATTTTAACCATATAAATCCTATTAGTGTTAAAATTATACATAGATACATAAATTTTGGATTTATATAATCCATAACTGCTAAAATAATTGATAGAACTGCACAAAAGAAACTTGCAAATGTCCAAGCTCTTGCTGTTGAATATTGTTTAAGAGCCAAGAAACTTACAATCCAAATTACTAAAAGTAATATAGGAAACAATATTCCTTCACTTGGAACTCTATTTACCCATCCGAAGAATTCGTATAATCCTGCCGTATCATTACTTGTTGGTGTTGCATAATATTGTGCCATCATAAATCCCTCCCACTACGTATTGAACTTAAAATTAAGAAGACTATTATTACAGTTAATGCACTAAAGATTAATACTAAGAAAATTCCTGTTACTTCGCTTGGAATACCAAAGAATTCTCCAAATCCAGTTAATTGTTGTCCAGCAGCCACAACTCCATTAAAGATTAAACTTATTACTCTGAATGTAGAAAAGAATAATAATTCTGTTGCTCCAACTAAACTTAATCCACCTTCCGAAGTAGTAGCATTCCACATTTCAACAGCTCTGTCTGTATCATCTGAAAACTTATCAAATTTATTTGCGAAGTCGCTATCTACTACATTTGAATTATTATAATCTGTAGCCAACGAACCAACCATTAACATAAATAAAGCTATTCCACCTGAAAACATTAAGGTAGCTACTACAAAATCTCTTGCTGTCCATCCTTTTTTGTTTTTTATAAATCTATTTTGCATAATATTCCTAACTCTTTAATAAAATCAAGGCAATTATAGCTATTGCTATAGATGCAAAGATAAATATTGGGGAGAATGAAACTAAACCTATTACATTAACAAATATAATTGCTCCTTCTACACCTACTACACCTGCTGTTGGATTCCAAATGAAAGCAAATCCTGCTGTTAAAATTATTAAAAATCCCATAAGTAATCCTGTTCTATCTAAAATATCTCTTGCAGTTTTTATTGTGAAATCAAATACCTCTGAAACATCTGTTTGAATATATCCATAAGCTAAGAAATTTCCTTCTCCTTCTGCTGTCATATTACAAGTTATAGTTGCAGATGATTCAGTTGAACTTGAATTACAAATAGTTCTTATAGTGTTATTAGACTTACTTAATTCATATACTAAAAGTCTTCCTAAAGTAGTTGAACCGGTTGAATCAACATAAGTAAATGAAACTAATTTGGTTGTATCATTATAAGTTAATGACGTTGTTATAGCTGGATTATCTTCAAAAACAGACCACGGATAGTCTAATGCTTCTCCTACTGTGAATGTTAAAGTAAATGGAACTTCTTTTCCTACTACCTTTTGAGGAGAGGTTTCTAATAAGGTAACTCCATTTTTAATTATAATATGCTTATAGTCTGCTAATTCTGTTTCATAAAATCCAACTGTTTCTCCATTAGAATCTGTCTTTGCTATTTGAACTGTTCTATATAAACCAGTTTCTGGATAATATCTTTGAATATAAATTAAAGCATCTTTTACTACTGATAGTTTTTGGTCTTGAACTTTATCTATAAATGTAGTTGAGTCTTCTGCTTCAAGTAAATATAAATAAATATCTTGAGATGTATTTGTTAAACTTGCATTTTGGAAATAATAATCTCTTGTAATATAACTTTCGTTTTCATTATTAAAAGCATATCTTATTACTGCATCTGTATATATGGTTTGATTTGGAGCTAAACATAATCTAAATTGAGATGTTGATGTATTTTGAAAGCTTTGATTCTTTTTAACTGTTCCAGAACCTAACCAAGTTTCAAAAGTTCCTGCAAAACTAAATAAACTTATTCTTGATAAATTCTTTTCATTCCAAGATGTAAAATTTAAAGTTTGGGTTGGATAAGTTGCATTACATTCTGCTAAATGAATCATTGAAACATTTTGAGTAAAATTACTTTCTATTGTATTAAATGAATAAGAACTTGTTCCATCAAATAAAGTAATATTCCAATAAGAAGATTTGTTTTGAGTTTCCAAAGTAACTAATGGAATATCAAATGAAATATTTATATAACAACTTCCAGCAGAACAAGTTGAAGTTGCTGTCTTTAAAGTTCCATTATAATTTAATCTGGCTATTATATTTAAAATAGATGAGATGGTAGTTATATTTGCTGTATAAGTTTGTCTTGAAGTTTCATAAATAGAGGTTGTATATGTTTGTGAATCTAAAGAGAAAGGTCTATATTGGAAAGTATAATTATTAGTTGCCCAAGAACAATTCCCTGTTGTAACATTATCATAACAAGCATAAGAATTCCAAATATAATTTCCTACAACAAAATTAGTCATATTTCTCGATGTTGTTGTTGAATTAGTAGATAGACCTGTAACTAAAGTTGAATTAAACAAAGTTCCATTATTAAACCAAATATAGTAAGTATTATTCTTCCATTGATAACTAAAATTTGTTCCAGACATTGAAAGATTAACTAAAAAACTCTGATTTAATGTGGATATTATTGAATTATTTGTTGGAGACGTTAAATTTACTAAAAAAGTTGTTGTTTCTTGAATAGTTCCATTTGACATATTAAATCCATAAAATTTACCATCATTTGCCCCAGCTAACATATACCAAGAATCGTTTTTATAAAACACACTTGGATTTGAATTTGTCCCTATACTTGGCAGACTTGAATTTATTGTTGTATTAACTTCCCAAGCAGTTCCACTCCATTTATATCCAAAAAACCCACCTGTATCTTGGTCACCACTCATTAAATAAGTGTCTAAATCCATTTGAAAAACAGTTGGAGTTGCATCTATTCCTATATCTGGTAGACTTGCATTTATTATTAAATTTGGACTCCATCCAGCACCATTCCATTTAAAACCAAGAAAGTTTCCATCATAATTTCCAAGTAACAAATACCAATCAGAATCCATTTGAAAAACAAATGGACGAGTATCTCCTATTGCTGGTAATGAAGCATTTATTGTTAGATTTATCATCCAAGTTCCATTTGTATTTAAAGCCCAACCAAATATAGGTATTCCATTATTTCCAGCTAAGGCATACCAATCAGAATTTATTTTAAAAATAGTTGGAGCTGTTCTTCTATCATTTAATCTCGCATCATACAAAGATTGATTAATTGTTAAATTGGTTACCCAATTATCTCCATCCCAAACAAAACCATAAAATCTACCATCAGCTGCTCCACTTATCATATACCAAGAAGCATCTTTATAAAAAACAGTAGGAACAGAAAAAGTTCCTAAATCTGGTAAACTCGCATTTATTGTAGTATTCACACTCCAAGCTGCACTAACAAAACCTACTAAAAATAGGGTTGATACTAACATCAAAAAAACTTTTATCGTTGCTGTGCGTGTCTTATATGAAGTATTTTTTATCATTTTATTCTTTATTTTTCCAATTTTCTTATTCTATCTTCTATTTTAATTCTCATTACATCCAACATACCAATATATCTTATACTCTTCAAAAATTCCAATTCTGTTTGAATTTTGTTTTTTCTTTCTCCAAATAATATTGTTACTTCTGCTTCACCCATTTTTATAGTCCCCCCCCACTTGAACCTCTCCAAAGTAATGACACTCCAATACTAATTAATAAAAACATTCCTAAGATTAAAAACATTAATTTATTTCTCATATGTCTTGTTGGCTTGGACTACTTGAACCACCACCTCCTATTTTACCAAATATTATAATCATACTTAATGCTCCTACACCAATTAAGACCTGAACTATA
>Ga0307376_10003134_pt1 | contig 15600 bp, 16 predicted proteins | sample TR2MG_FD_202536 | JGI IMG/M metagenome (GOLD analysis project Ga0307376, IMG submission 202536) | Soil microbial communities from Risofladan, Vaasa, Finland - TR-2 | ecosystem: Environmental > Terrestrial > Soil > Coastal area > Acid sulfate soil | place: Finland: Risofladan, Vaasa | collected...
TATAAAACACCCTTGCAGTTCTTAAGGGATAAGGGCATTATTGATAAATACCAAAAAACCCCCTATTTGTCTCATATGTAGTGAACCTATACATAAGCTATTAATTTTTATAGATTTTTGCTATAATAGTCTTATAACGATTATTATCGGAAGGTGAAACTCATGGACCATGATAAAGGTTTGGGAAAAGATGTAGATACACTTAAGGAAGATATTTCTAAGTTAAAAGACGACCTTGCAAGTATCGCTGAGTCTTTGCTCGAAAAAGGCAAGGCGGAAACCGAAGATGCTAAAGGCAGGTTAGGTGAGAGGCTTGGGGATGAATTCCAGTCTGCTCGTGAGAAAAGCAAAGAAACTGTAGCATCATTGGAAGATCAGATTAGAGAAAAACCTTTAATGAGTCTACTAATAGCTTTTGTTATAGGACTTTTTCTAGGCAAGCTCTTTGATCGAAGGTAAATCATTTTGAGTAACCTCAACAGAATAATATCAACAGCCTTAAAACCTGGAAATGAATATGTGAAGGCAGTAATAACTCGTCTTATTATATTCGCTGCAGTTTTATTTGTCTCCACTATTTTAATAATTATAGGCTTAGGGTTTCTTGTATGGTCATCCTTCCTATATTTAAGCACAAGCCTAAACCCCTATGTCGCTGCATTGATTAGCGGGCTGATAGCTATATTATTTGCTGGAGTGCTTTTTGTGATTGTAAGTGCATTTACTAAGGCCTCAGGTGATAAGAAGAGCAAAGAAAATCAAGACAAAGCGCCAAAATTTGTTGATACTTCAAAGGTTGTTGAAGAATATCCACTCGAATCAGGACTCATGGCTATGGCCGCTGGCTTCATCGCAGGCTCGTCTCCAGAATCAAAGAAAGTTTTAACAGAGTTGTTTGTAACACTGAGCAAGAACTCCTCAGAATAATCTACTTAGCTGCTCATACATCTCTCAATGAATGATCTGAAAATCTTGGCAGAACTTTCTCCATCCTCAAGCTCAGGGTGCCATTGTATACCTAATATATACTTTTGGTCTGTGGATTCTATTCCTTCTACTATTTGATCTTCTGAGTAAGCACATTTTCTTAACCCGGCCCCAACCTGATCAACAGCTTGATGGTGGTAACTTTTTACGGTTGTTTTAGCTACCCCCATTATCTCAAATAGCTTACTGTCTGTATCAATGCTGATATCATGCAGAACCCCCTTTTCATGCGGCATAGCATCGGGCAGAAAGGCGTAAATATCTTGATAAAGTGTCCCACCAAAAGCCACATTTAATAACTGCATCCCGCCGCAAATTCCAAGCACTGGTAGCCCTCTATTCAATGAACTATCCAGAACCGCAAACTCCATCTCCGTTCTTTCAAGACTCATCGGCCGAAGCTTCGGATGTGGGGCTTGGTTGTAATATTTCGGGTCCATATCTCTTGATCCGGGCAATAGTAGACCATCAATTCTTTCCACAGTTTCTTTTATCAGAGATGTGTTCTGGGGCATAGAAGGTATTAAAATCGGAATCCCACCAGCGTTCGCTATCGCATGGGCGTACTTTTCCTCTATCTCAAAATTCCCGTTTTTAATATCTGTGGTTATGCCAATAATAGGTTTGTTCATATTCGTAAAATCTTCTGGTTATTTTTTATTTTTAGCATAACATAAAGAAAAAAGCCAGTTCATATAAATTTCTATATAGTAGTGTATCTTATTGGTAAATATTTTAGCTGAAATTAATTACGATGAAGAGAGGGTGAGCAATCATGAATAGAAATTTTAAAATGATGTTTCTAATTGTTTTTGCAATAGGGGGTTTTGCCGGATGCAGCTCGATAGAAAAACTGGTAGACCCTTTTGTTGGAAATTGGGTATCCGGGGCTTTTAATTTAGAGTTTCAGAGCGACCACACGTTTGAGCTGTCGATTGGTAAAACCCTATCTGTCAATTTGGATGGAAAATACGAATACGATGACAATACGCTAACCTTGGATGTCGAAGGAGATAGTGAGCTTAATTTTTCTTACGAGTTTAAAGACGATAAAAATAAATTAGTTCTAAAGCCCGAAGGCGAGTCTAGTTATATCAAAACAAAAATAGAGTTTACAAGAGAGTAGAAGAACGAAATTGGTACTCAAAATTATTCTAATTAAATGATTCAACTTAAAGATATAACCCTGTCGTTTGGATCAAGAGAAATTTTCAAAAACCTTTCCTGGCATATAAAAGACGGGAAGAGAATAGGTTTATTCGGACCAAACGGTGTAGGGAAGACAACTTTGTTAAACATGCTGGCGGGCTTATACACACCGGATAGCGGAGCTTTAACCGTACCCCCTTCATATGTAATCGGATATCTCCCCCAAGAGGTTGAAGAGTTCGATACGGGCAGAACGGTTTTGGAAGAAGCGCTTAGCATTTTTAAGGAAGTGCTCGATTTAGAAAGCGAATCAGAATCCATTGCTGAGCAATTAAACGAGATAGAAGATCATTCCTCAGGGGAATACAAAAAAAACCTTGCGAGACTAGATGCCATACACAATGAATTAAGAACCAGGGACTCTCATACAATAAAGTTTCAGAGTGAAAAGCTGCTTCTTGGGCTTGGTTTTGAAGTAGGTGATTTAGATAGACCTCTAAGTACTTTTTCCGGTGGATGGAGAATGAGGGTTGCGCTTGCGAAACTCCTTTTACAGAACCCCAACATACTTTTATTAGATGAGCCCACTAACCATCTGGATATTGAGAGCATAGACTGGCTAGAGGAATATTTAAAACGCTTTCAAGGCAGTGTGATTCTCGTTTCTCACGATCAATATTTTTTAAACCGTATGGTGACTACTATTGCTGAATTGAGCACGGGGCAAATTACCGAGTACGCAGGTAATTACTCCTCCTATGTTGAAGAACGTCAGTCACGGCTTGAGATTCAAAAATCCGCATATGACAACCAACAGCGAATGATCAAGGAGACCGAGCGATTTATTGAGCGGTTCCGCTACAAAAACACCAAAGCAAAGCAGGCTCAGAGTCGTATTAAAATGCTTGAAAAGTTAGAGCGTATTCCGGTTCCCGAATCTGACGATGCTTCTATTAAATTTAATTTTCCAGAGCCTAAACAATCAGGAAAGATTGTGCTTGAGTTATCGCAGTTTTCCAAATCATATAAAAATAAAGACGGCACAGAGCTTAAGGTCTTTGAGGATGTGAGACCTCTTGAAATATCCAGAGGCGACAAGATTGCTCTCATTGGAAAAAACGGTGCCGGAAAGAGTACGCTTGCAAGAATGCTTCTTGGTACAGAGCCCTTTGATGGTAAGAGGAAGTTGGGTCACAATGTTGAGCTGACATATTTCGCGCAACACCAAGCTGAGTCTCTTGATCCTTCAAACAAAATAATCGAAGAGCTTAAATCTGCAGGCCACACGCAGAACGACACTGAGATCAGGACTTTGTTAGGAGCTTTTTTGTTTAAGGCTGACGACGTATTTAAACCGGTGAGTGTTTTGTCCGGTGGAGAGAAAAGCCGTATAGCGCTTGCAAAAACACTATTATCCCCCAAGAACTTTATGATATTGGACGAGCCAACTAACCATCTGGATATACAGTCCAGAAACGTGTTAATAGATTCGCTCAGAAATTATAAAGGCACATTCGTTGTTGTTAGCCATGACCGGCATTTTCTTGATCGGGTTGCAAATAAGATTTGGTATGCTGAGGATAAAGGTTTAGTTACATATCCCGGGACATACTCAGATTTCCATTATCATCAGACAAAAAGGGAAGAAGAGTCAGCCGACTCGCTTAATAATAAAAATGAGACGGTGCAAACGCTCGACAAACCCCGCCCTTCTAAGGACAAACGTAAGGAAGCCGAGAGGCGTAACCGCCTTTATAAGGAACTAGTTGAGCATGGCATAGAGAATATGGATAATTGGGAAGAGTTATCTGTAAAACAGCTTAAGACTGCGCTTTCTAATCTGGAGAAGAAAATTCACTCTTACGAAGATAAAAGGATTGAATTAGAGCAGTTTCTTGCCGATCCCTCAAGTTTTAACGAGAAAGGACGTGTTGAAGATCTATCTCTTAATTACCGTGAGATCGCTGAAGATCTGCAAAAATCTTACGAAAGATGGGACCTTGTTACAGCTCATATTGAAAATATTGGTGATCAGTAAGAGTAACGAAATCTTATATATCTAAATAGTTTGATACTTTGTATTCTTCTACCTTGAGTTCTGGATGCATGCCCGGGACAGCAACTCTAAACCAGATAAACGGAAGCAGTGGGTTTGGCAGCCAGTAGAGCCAGGCTAGGTTGGATACTTTACTGCCGTCTTTTAGAATAAGATTCATCCAGACGTAGAGGAATTTATAAAAACAAAGTCCTGGTATATAATTTATCTTGAAGTTATCGGTTTTAAGGTATTTTTTGCGAATATAGTAATTACCCTCAAACGGTGTAATACCCCATCCAATAGGTCCTTCGGCTAATAACATGCCGCTAGTTCTATGTGTAATTTTTACAAACTTCTTTGGTTTAGGCATGTCTTATATGATTCAGCAAGTTCTGATTAGATTCATAGGGTGAAATTAACCCATCCCTGTAACCATAGCCTCAAGTCGTCTTATGCGCTCTTCCATAGGAGGATGAGTGCTAAATAGTGAAGCTAGTCCTTTGCCTGAAAGAGGGCTTGCTATAAGCATATGAGAGGTGCTGTCGGCTGCCTGCTCGCTTATTTGAAGCGGTATTCTATGTGAGGCCGCTCCTAGTTTCCTAAGCGCATTAGCAAGATGTATTGGGTTGCCGCAAATCTCAGCTCCGCCTTTATCAGCGCCGTATTCCCTTGTTCTCGAAATAGTCATTCTTATAACTGTAGCAGCGAGAGGGGCTAGTATAACCATAGCTATTACTGCAATTGGGTTTCCGCCTCTATTTCTTCCTCCTCCAAAAAACATTGCGAAGTATGCTAGATATGTGATGGCTGTAGCAATTGTGGCAGCTATTGAGCTAATTAAAATGTCTCTGTTCTTAACATGCGCCAACTCGTGCGCAAGTACACCTTTTAGCTCCTCACGGCTAAGAAGCCTCATGATTCCTTGAGTAACGGCCACGGCTGCATGGTTTGGATCTCTACCGGTTGCAAAAGCATTTGGCTGGTCCTGAGGTGTTATATAAACCTTGGGCATAGGTAGTCCGGCATTCTGAGCCAGCTCCTGTATATCTCCATAGAGCTCCGGAGCGTTCTCATATTTGAGCTCTGTGGCCTTATACATTTTTAGCACGATCTTGTCGCTCCACCAATAGCTAGCAAAGTTCATGACAAGCGCTATAACGAGTGCTATAGTAGCGCCGCCCTGTCCGCCAAGGTATGCGCCAATTCCAATTAATAATGCGGAAAGTGCTACAAGTAATACCAAACTTTTTAAAGTGTTCATTTTTGTCTCCAAATGTAGCTAATATTTCTTGATTTAAGTACTATATTCAAGATAATGCTCAAGGGTGAAAATTCAAGTAAGATTTAACAATAAAATACTAACTAATAAAGGGTATACAAAATATGGATACAGGAATACTATGGTCGTTAATTAGCTCTTTCACAAGTGTTTTCGTTCTTACTAGGATACTTCAGTATTTGCTGAAAAGAACCAATCTCGAAGATAGAACGAGGGCCTATGTAGTATTTTTTGTTGTAGCGGTATTCGATCTGATAGGGCTGTATTTCTACTTCGACGGTATAACTTTGGCCTTGCAGGGCTGGCTTTTCTACTATCTTCCTTTCTTGGTAATGTGGCTGTTTAAGGACTTGATGGAAGCCTCAAGAAAAAAGAAGCAAGAGGAAGCTGCTCAAAAAGAACAGTCAGTAAAATAATTCAAATTAAAATCTAAAGAGACTAAATTATGAATCAAGACAATATTGTATTGCAGACCAACTTTGATGGAGTAACCCCTCCCACAAGAGGAAAGGTGCGAGATATCTATGACTTGGGGAAAGAATTACTAATTGTTGTTACTGACCGAATCTCAGCTTATGACGTTATTATGGCTGAAGGGATTCCCGGTAAAGGGGCTGTTCTGAATCAGATTTCTAAATACTGGTTCGATAAGACAGTCGATATAATACAAAACCACGTAATCTCAACAGATGTCTGCGACTATCCACACGCGTTCCATAGATACAGCGATATTCTCTCAGGTAGAAGCATGCTCGTTAGGAAAACTAATCCACTCCCTATTGAGTGTGTAGTTAGAGGTTACGTTGCAGGCTCCGGTTGGAAAGAATATCAGGAAAGCCAGACTATATGCGGCATAAAACTGCCTCCCGGTATTCTTGAATCCGGCAAGCTGGAAGAACCAATATTTACCCCGGCATCAAAAGCTGAAGTCGGGGATCATGATGAGAATATTACGTTTGAACAAACAGTGGAATTAATAGGAATCGAAATTGCAGAAAAAGTAAGAGATATAAGTATCGCTCTATATTCCAGAGCTAGGGATATTGCGGATGGAAAAGGAATAATAATTGCCGATACAAAATTTGAATTTGGAATAGATGAAGATACAAATCTCATACTAATTGATGAGGCCTTAACGCCCGACTCTTCAAGATTCTGGCCAAAAGATGACTATGAGCCCGGAAGGCCGCAAAAGAGTTTTGATAAACAGTTTGTCAGGGATTATCTTAGCTCTTTGAACTGGGATAAAAACCCGCCGCCGCCGCCACTGCCTCCCGAAGTAATTTCCGGAACCTCCAAGAAGTATCACGAGGCATTAAGCAAATTAATATTATAAAATAAGTTGTGACACTGCATTTTTAGTGCGAGAAGTATTTGCTTTAAACCTTAGGTATATTTATTATCTAAGGGAAATGGTGTATATCTAAAACTTAAATTTATGAAAATGTAGCGAGTAATTACCAATATATAATTAAGTTTTATAAGAGGAGGGAGTTCAATTATGTGGAGGGTTAATGTAGTTAGAAGTAAAGTAGTATTCAAAATTCTTTGTAGTGTTTTCCTAGTGTTTATTTTGAGTTTTGGCTTAATAGGTGGCTGCGGCGGGTCAGGGAATAATGCCGATCAGACCAACACAAATATCCAATTTACTAATGTTACTTCTCAGGCAGGATTGAATTATACTCACGGTTTTACTGCTGGAGGACCAATCGGGGAGCCGCAGTTGATTTCCGGTGGTGTGGCTGCCGGTGATTACGATAACGACGGGTGGGTTGATCTCTATGTTGTTAGAGGGACGATAGGCCCAAATTTGCTCTTCAGAAACAATAGTAATGGAACATTTACTGAAGTTGGACAATCGGCCGGTTTAGATCTATCTGGAATTATTAGCTCAGGACCGACGTTTGCAGATTTCAGCGGCGATGGTTTTCTTGATCTCTTCATAGGTGGAGTCTCCCCTACTACTGTATCTTTATTCCTGAATAATGGAGATGGGACTTTTTCCAATATTACAGACAGCGCATCTCAAACTGGGGTTTCAAGCAATAATACATTTTCTGCCGCTTTTGGTGACTATGATCTCGATAATGATTTAGATTTTTTCATAACTCATTGGGGTAGTGATAAAGCTAGCAGTTCATCAGAGCATCTGTGGAGAAATAATGGGGACAATACATTTACAGATGTTAGCATAGCTGCGGGTATCTCTGCAACTTATCAAGGCAATCAGGATTTTACTTTTACCCCTAATTTTGCGGATATCAATAACGATGGACATCCCGACATTCTCTTGTCGGGTGATTTCGGCACAAGCCAGGTATTTGTAAATCAGAAAGACGGGACATTTGTTAATACTACAGATACTAATGTGATAACTGACGAAAATGGCATGGGCTCAGCAGTAGCGGATTATGATAATGATGGAGACTTAGATTGGTTCGTATCAAGTATCTACGATCCTAACATGGATGCTGAGGCAAACTGGGGTATCTCCGGGAACCGGCTTTATCGTAACAAGGGCGAAGGTACTTTTGACGATGTAACAATACAGGCCGGTGTAGAGCATGGTTATTGGGGATGGGGAAGCTGCTTTGCCGATTTTGATAATGACGGCAACCTAGATCTAACTCACGTTAACGGATTCGGTTTTGCTCCAGGAGGTAAGTCTTTTGAGTTTTATGAAGATCCGACCAGATTGTTTATGTCTAATGGTAACGGTACTTTTACAGAGAAAGCGCTTGAGTTAGGCCTTGACGATGTAGGGCAGGGGAGAGGGTTGGTCTATTTTGATTATGACCGAGATGGAGATATTGATTTATTTGTCACCAATAATAATCAGCCCCCAAAACTTTTCCGTAATGACGGCGGAAACACAAATAACTTTTTGAATGTGAAACTAAATGGTCTACCTCCCAATACCGAAGGGGTTGGCGCCAGGGTAACAATTACAATAGGAAATAAAGCTCAAATGAGAGAGCTTAGTGTAGGCAGCAATTTTGTGTCACAGAACCCTGTCTTAGCTCATTTTGGGCTGGGTGAAGCTGAACTTATTAATGAAGTTCAGATAGACTAGCTTGATGGAGAGACCACGGTTCTTCAAAACGTGACACCCAATCAATTTTTAATAGTAGATCATCCAAATTTGTAGGATTATTAGCTAAGTCATTATAGCAGTTCGAATTCTATGGAAACAATAAGCATACTAGGTTGTGGTTGGGTAGGTCTACCTTTAGCAGAGCATCTTATTCAGTCCGGATATAAAGTTAAAGGATCAACTAGAAATAAAAAGGATATTTCCATTTTAGAGGAAAAGGGTATTCTGCCCAGCCTCTTAATTCTCGATCCTGAAGTTAGAGGGGAGAATCTGGAGGGCTTTTTTGATAGTGATATCCTGATTGTCAACTTCCCCCCTGAAAGACGGGACGATATAGTTGAATACCATGAACGTCAAGCTGTTTCATTAATACAAAGGATCAAGCTCTCATCTATAAAAAAAGTTGTTTTCGTAAGTTCAACCTCGGTATACCCAGATTTAAATTGCGAAGTTACTGAAGATGAAATAGAGGAGCCTTTCAAATCGTCAGGAACAGCTCTTCTCAAATTTGAAAGTCTTTTAAATAACAGTGTCGAATTCAAGACGACAATCCTCAGATTTGCCGGACTGATAGGATACGAGCGGAAACCAGGCAGGTTTCTAGCTGGGAAAAAAGAGGTAATAAACGCTCAAGCGCCTGTAAACCTTATCCACAGAGATGACTGTATAAATATCATTCACCAAATAATTCAGAAAAACATATGGAGTGAGACGTTTAATGCCTGTGCCGACCTGCACCCTACAAGGAAAGATTATTATATAAATACAGCCAGTAAGCTCGGATTGATCCCCCCCACGTTTGTCGAAACTAATGACTACAGCTATAAAATTGTTAGTAATGAGAAGTTGAAGAAGCGATTAAATTATGTGTACAAATACCCCGATCCATTTGAAATCGACAACGATTGATTAAATAGAAAAAATTTGGTTTTGATTGCCCTTCTGTTATACTTTATTTTAATGTCTTCATGAATTCTGGTAAATTAAAAAATATAATGAAATCAGACAATAAAACTGCTTTGATTCGTTTTCTAGCCTTCCGGGTGACAGAAATATTCTGTATTATTAAATCCATATGACACTTTTTTGTACAAATACTTCTTTTTATAACTTAAGTGCTTGGGGAAACCCAATTTTGACAAAGAACCTATGGAAGGAGACTGTCTAAATATATGCAGGACATAATTGAAAACGGTATAAATAAATATATGCAATTTGAAGATAACAATATTGTGAGAGAACTTTATGGACAGCAGAACGAAAACCTCAAGGAAATTGAGAATTTATACGGAATTAAGATTCACTCAAGGGGCGGCAAATTAAGTCTAGAAGGAAAAAGCAATGAAGTTGAATCGGCATATAAATTTCTGTCAAAAATTTATACTTTGATGGAAAAAGGCTATTCACTTGATCCGGGTGATCTTGAGTTGGCCTCTAGGATAGTAAATGAAAATAGCATTCAGCTTGAGGATGTTTTTTTAGATACGGTTTGTGTATCAACACGAAAGAAAATAATTGCTCCTAAAAGCCTAACTCAAAAACTCTATATTGAATCAATAAGAAAACACGATATAGTTTTTGGAGTGGGTCCTGCCGGAACGGGAAAGACCTATCTTGCCATGGCAATGGCCATATCGGCTTTTGTGAATAAAGAAGTCAACCGAATAATTCTTACAAGGCCTGCTGTAGAAGCAGGCGAGAAGCTTGGCTTTTTACCAGGGGATCTGTCTCAAAAAGTAGATCCCTATTTAAGACCGCTTCTTGATGCACTATATGATATGATGGATTATGATAAAGCGTCTAGGTTGATTGACAAAAACGCAATTGAAGTTGCACCCCTGGCTTTTATGCGTGGTAGGACATTAAATGATGCGTTTGTAGTGCTTGATGAAGCACAGAATACAACCCCAATGCAGATGAAGATGTTTCTTACTAGGCTTGGTTTTAACTCAAAAGCTGTCATTACTGGAGATACTACACAGATAGATCTTGGCAAAGGGGAAAAATCAGGCCTTCTAGAGGCTGAATCATTGGTGAAGAAAATAGAGGGGATTTCTTTTGTATATTTTTCTAAAAATGATGTTGTTAGACATCCACTTGTAAGACAAATTATAGAAGCATATGAACAAATGACATAAATCTTGATATAATATTTTTTAGTTATTATGTGTTTTGCTGGGAGGCTATAATGAAAAGAAAATTATTTTTATTTGCAACATTTTTTTCGCTAATATTTACCCTATCGTCCTGTCAGAATCGTAATTGGCGGTCTCCTGATACTTCCATAGCTACCCAGAATGTTAGTATTGCTAACCTTATCTCAAATAGGCAGGCTTATGACAGTGCAGGCGTATCTCTGATAGGGAAGGTCTGGAATCTTGAAACTAGCAACACTACAGCTAAAAACGACGAAGGAATTACAGGCACTTATACAACCTTTATGTTGGCAGATAAAGCAGGTACGTCAGTTGATATTTATGCCTCAGGAGAAGTCCCTATTCAAGAGGGCGACTTTGTAAGGGTTGTTGGTATATTTAGAAAAGAATTCCAGCCTTCTGGGGATTATTTTCTAAATGTAGTTGATGCGGTTCGTATTGAAGATTGGAAGCCAGGATTTACCTACTGGCTTAGAGAGCTGGAGTTTGATTAATAGCGTTTTTGGGAAATAAAGGAATCTTAAGAAAACAATTCATGTAGAAATATAATCTTTTCTCTTGAAGGTCCCAAAGAAACTGTATAGATCGGCACCCCGGTTACTTCTTCTAACTTTTTCAGATACTCCCTCGCTTGTATGGGAAGCTCAGAAATTTCTTTTGCATTTGAAATGTCTTCAGTCCATCCGTCCATCTCTTCATATATAGGTTCAACCTTTTCTAATACATGACTGGTAGATGGGAAAGAAGTGAGTTCATGCCCATTGTATTTATAACCTACACAAATCTTTATCTTGTCGAAACCAGAGAGTACATCCAGCTTTGTTAGAGCAATCCACGAGATTCCGTTAATCTGAGCTGCGTATTTTAAAGCAAAAGCATCAAACCATCCGCATCTCCTCGATCTCCCGGTTGTTGCCCCGAATTCTCCGCCTGCTTGGCGTAATTTTTCTTCGAGGTCACCTGACATCTCAGTTGGAAAAGGTCCCTCTCCAACCCTTGTCGTATAGGCCTTGGCAATACCTAAAACAGTATCAATTATTGTCGGGCTTACACCTGTCCCTGTTGACGCCCCCCCTGAGCCTGAGCTTGAAGATGTAACATATGGATAAGTGCCGAAATCTATGTCCAAAAGAGCCCCCTGAGCTCCTTCGAAGAGTATGTTCTGACCATTTGAAATAGAATCATTAAGTAGTGTAGAAACATCGCATGAGAATTTCTTGAGATCTCTTCCATATGCAGAATATTCCTCAAAAATTTCTTCAAAGTTAAGCGGCTCCCCACCCAGCACTTTAGTCAAGTATAAATTGCGTTCTTCTAATACTTCTTTTAATCTTGAAGAAAGTGAATCCGGGTCGATTAGATCTGCAAACTTTATTCCCCGTCGAGCGGCCTTGTCTTCGTAAACCGGACCAATTCCTCTCCCCGTTGTGCCGATTTTGCCCTTTCCATTCATAGACTCACGGGCGATGTCAATTGCTCTATGATAGGGCATAATTACGTGAGCACGGTCACTTATTTTAAGGTTAGTCTCATCCGCTCTATATCCGGCAGCTATTAATTCTTTTATTTCTTGAAGCAGTACTTTTGGGTCTATTACAACGCCGTTTCCTATAACGGATAGTTTGTCGTCTCTAAGAATGCCGGAGGGTAAATGGTGAAGAATAATTTTTTCCTCTCCAATGACAATTGTATGTCCAGCGTTATTGCCGCCCTGGTATCTGGCTATTATATCTACCTTCTCAGATATCAGGTCAACAATCCTTCCCTTTCCCTCATCTCCCCACTGAGCACCAATCACAACTACATTTGGCATTCTAAATTCCCCCTTTGAGAAGTTCTTCGAGGTTTGAGAACTCTTTGCCGGAGCCCTTTCTGGATTCGATGAGTTTCAATTTTCTTGGCGTTTCTAATAGTATTACGCCATAAAAATTTGAGGCGCGGTTTTCTTTTAATCTAAGTTCCTTTTGTTGAGGATTTAGGTTTAAGTCTAGTATAACTTTGAACCCGCTTGATCTGAGCCACTCTGTTAGATGAATTGCTTCCCGCCTTAAGGACGGTTTGTTAGGTATAACAACAAAATGTATTTGGTTGTTTTCTACGTTGTTTTTTGAATAGTCCATTAAAGATTCTACATCGACAGCAAATCCCGTAGCAGCTGCGTCACGGCCATATTTGCCCATTAATTCGTCGTATCTCCCTCCTCTAAGAAGAGGGGAAGGCAGCACTTGGGAAAGTATTTCAAAAGTAACTCCTGTATAGTAATTAAATCCTCTTAACTCAGTTAAGTCTATATTTACTTTATAATCCAGTTGGTAGTCATCGACAACATTTAATACATTCTCAAGTTCTTTGATATATTTTCTTATAGATACTATCTTCTTAGCTTCTTCTAATACATCTCTACCCCCGTATAACATGGGCAGGCGTTTTATTGCGTCTTTTACATTCTTATTTGCGTTAGATTTCCTTAATGCTTTCTCTAAAGCCTCTTGGTCTTTTTTCTTGATCGCTTCTTCAATTTCCGGCCGTACATCGCCGGTTTTAGCTAGTAAATTTCTTAAAATTCCTGTGTGTCCAATATCAAGAACCAGCTTTTTTATCCCGGATTTGCTAAGACACTTAATTCCCAGAGCAATTATCTCAGCATCAGCCTCAGCAGAATTCAAACCAATAAGCTCGCACCCTACTTGAAAGATCTCCCTCTCTTTACCACTCCCCTTTTCTTCAAATCTGACCACTCTTCCGTTATAACATAATCTTAGCGGCGAGGTTAGGTCTATTAGCTGTGTGGAAACTATTCTTGCAATTTGAGGTGTGATATCCGGTCTAAGGGCTACTATCTCGCCTGTAGACGGGTCAACAAATTTCATGACCTTACTTTTAAGCTCATCCCCAAGCCCAACTGAAAGAGGCTCCAGGTATTCAAACAGAGGGGTTATTACTTTTCTGTATCCCCATCTAGAGAATTCTTCAAGCAGTCCCTCTTCTATTCTTCTAAGTTCTTCTGCTTTTTCAGGAATATAATCTTTAACCCCTTGGGGGAGACTTAAGCGATCTACCATTTAAAATTTAACCTGCGCAACCGAAATAATATCGGATAGATTTGATATTTGTTCTATAACCTCTGTTGGTACCGGGGAATCTACATTGGTAAATACAATTGCTCTTCCGCCGATGGCCTCTCTTCCTAAGTGAAGCCGGCCTATATTCACATTGTTATCGCCCAGGATTGTGCACATGGATCCAATGAATCCCGGCCTGTCATTATTTTCACTTACCAGCATATAACCTTGCGGCACTAAGTCAATTGTAACTCCGTTAATTCGAACTATTCTGGGTTCTTCCTTCCCGAATATTGTGCCCGAAACCTGATTTTCACCCTCTGTTGTCTTTATCTTCATGGTTATCAAGCTTGTAAAATCTTTTGCTTCCGATGATTTGGATTCAACTACCTTGATTCCTCTTTCTTTAGCAATTACCGGGGCATTAACGTGGCTTACTACTACGTCCAGCATAGGTGTAAGAAAACCCTTAAGCGCTGCTACCGTAATTGGGGGAGTGTCTAGCTCCGCTACCTCGCCATCATATTCAATATGTACTTCTTTAATGCCGCCCTTACTAATTTGTCCCTGAAGTGTCCCAAGTTTCTCAGCCAAATTGAGGTAGGGTTTCATTACGGATAGAGCTTCAAGGCTTACTGAAGGCATATTCACAGCGTTGTTTACTACTCCGTTTACTAAGAAATCAACGATCTGCTCAGCAATCGCAAGTCCAACCTTTGTCTGTGCTTCAGCAGTGGAGGCGCCCAGATGTGGAGTCATTACGATGTTTTCTTCAATAGACAGTATCGGATTGTCTTCGGCCACAGGCTCAGTTGTGAAGACGTCAAATGCGGCTCCTGCAATTTTCCCCGATTCTATAGCTTCTTTAATATCCGCTTCGTTTATTACCCCGCCTCTGGCGCAATTAACGATTATCACTCCCGGTTTTGTCTTCTCAAATGTATCTTTATTAATAAGGTCTTTAGTGTCTGGAGTAAGGGGTGTGTGTATTGTGATTACATCAGCTCTTTTAAGAAGCTCGTCTAATGAAACCAGCTCAACACCAATTTTATCAGCAGCTTCTTGTGTGAGAAATGGGTCATAAGCTATAACGTTCATCTTAAGTCCCATAGCTCTTTCCGCAACTAGCTTTCCTATATTTCCAAGCCCGATGCAGCCAAGAGTTTTACCGTATATTTCAATGCCTTTAAATTTGCTTCTTTCCCACTTTCCCGCCTTTAGTGAAGCATGGGCTTCGGGAATTCTTCTCGCTAGCGAAAGCATGAGACTAATTGTGTGCTCAGCGGTTGTGATCGCATTAGCCTCAGGGGTGTTCATCACGACAATGCCCTTTTTAGTGGCGGCCTCAACATCAACGTTGTCTACTCCAATTCCGGCTCGTCCAATAGCTTTCAGATTAGTTCCAGCTTCAATTAGGTCGGCGGTTAGATTAGTTGCACTTCTTATGATAACGGCCTCAAAATCGCCGATTATTTCCATTAGTTCTTCTTTGGTAATACCCTTTCTTACATCTATATCAAGTTCTGTGGCAGCCTCAAGGATCTCAAGACCATCCTTGGCCATACCGTCTGTAATTAGTACTTTCAATTTTTCCTCCGAGAAACTTTTAGGGGTGTTTCTTAACGGCATAACAATATATGCGAGCTATGAATTGTTGTCAATTTGATGTTAGCAGATGCGTATAGGGAAATTTCAGCAGAATACATAATTATCTAGTTTCAACCTCTATTGGTAATGTGCAAGGACATATGGCGGTTTCCCCTAGAATGGGGAAATGGCGATATATATGGCACAAACAATTAAAGAAGAGAGGTTGAGATGGGTATTACCCATAG
>Ga0307376_10003135_pt1 | contig 15597 bp, 17 predicted proteins | sample TR2MG_FD_202536 | JGI IMG/M metagenome (GOLD analysis project Ga0307376, IMG submission 202536) | Soil microbial communities from Risofladan, Vaasa, Finland - TR-2 | ecosystem: Environmental > Terrestrial > Soil > Coastal area > Acid sulfate soil | place: Finland: Risofladan, Vaasa | collected...
TTGACTTTATACTGAACCATATCTCTCAGTAGACCCCATCAACGTGCGGCGGGTGACCTTATCTGTGGGATGCAAAAGGAGGCAGTGATGTGTAGTAGGCAGGCAAGGCGGCGAAGCTGGTTATTGGCATCAACTGTGTTGGTACTCGCACTGACAACCCCGGCCTGTAGCGCAACGTTTTCACCCGCTCTGGGGCCGACCGCCACGGCGGAGCCAACACACACACCAGCGGCGACTAAGACCGCAACGCCCACTGAGACTCCAGAGTCAACAGATACGCCGACACCCACCAACACCGCAGAGCCGACCAATACTCCAAAGCCAACCAGAACCCCACGACCGACGGCTACACCCGGACCAGTTGGTGAGGTAGATACGGGAATGGGAGGTAAACTGTCTATTCGAGGAGTTGTGAGAGATAGCTCTGGGAAGACCGTTCCTGGTATTTACGTAGTTCTTCTGGTGACTGGGGAAATGGGTGGCTGGGGAATGGGCCAGCTCGGGGAGTGGGACTTGTATACAGACGAACAAGGATCCTACTCCTTCGAGAACCTCATTAGATCGCCCGGCGGACATTATCAAGTCTGGTTTAATGCCTATCACGAATATGGAAAAACGTATGAGGAAAGTGAGTATTGGATCAACGAATATGAGATAACTGGCGATGCATATGTGCTCAACGTAACGGTGCATCTCGTTACGGGTAGTGCTTTTTGTGGAATGATTCAGTATGAAGGTGCAAATGGGTCGATAATTGATTTTTACTCCCCTCCACTCAACCAACCACAGGCGGACCACCTCATCGAACTATGGAGAGGGACCCCTGACAATGCCGAATATCCTATAGGTTGTAGTTATGGCACAATCAGTGACAGTACAGTGGAGTACAGTGGTCTTGCAGGTGGGACGTATTTCCTACAATTCACCTACAGAAGGCATGATGGAGTGTTGCTGCAATGTAGGAGCCCTTCCTTTGAAATACCTCCTGGAGAAACAAAGCGGTTCGAGTATATGATTCGGAATTGCCCTCCTATGCCTGGGCTGCTTCTCCCTTAGCTTTGGGACGGAGGCAGGATTCTCGCCAGCATCATTGAGGCCCTGGGCACCATCGAGCCCACCGGCCCATTTGAGCGCGCACTGGCCCGTCTGCTGATGGCAGCCTACAAGCGCCGGCTGCGGGCAATCGTGAAGGTCGTGCCCACCTGGGTGAGCGAGGAGATGCTGAGCACCAGTGAGCGCCGGAAGGCCGCACCCCTGTTTGCCTTCCTCCCAGACTTGCCATATACTATGTGCGTGTGACCAGGAGGATCCCCCCGCCCCTGGGACCATTAGCCGAGGCAGCAAGAGCACGAGGAGGTAAGGATTGAGGTAGTAAGAGCCTGCCCGCCGTTGAGGTTGGGGCAGTGCGTTGTTGTGAACGAACGAGCATAAAGCAGAAGTTGGGAGGAGTAAGAGATGTCTGGTTATAACCTAGGTCAACTAATGGCTGGGCAGGAAAGGCTCGACAGCCGGAGAGACAAGCTGCTCGATAACTTCATCCAATTTCGAGAGGGTATGATCGAGGAGTTAGACTCCTTCGCACAGCATGCAGCAAAGATCGGTTTGCAGGGCGTAGAGCAATGTGAGAAGAGGCATGCTACCACTGAATTTCTTGAGGTGGCTTTCACATTGAACAAGTTTGACTTGGTACTGGCTGCAACTGATACAACGCTTTTGTTGGAATACCACGGTGACTTGGCTGCGAAGATATTCATCTACCAAAAAGGGGATGAGGATACGCCACCGCTTTTTGAGATCATTGTTCGAGAGTCTAAGGAGGATCATGTCTACCACGTGGAGTATCTTGGACCGCCGATGAGACTTGTGGACTGCGGCCCTGCTACCAAGCAAGGCGGCCAGAAAGCAGCAGCGGCTCTGATCAGGTGTGTCTATGCCTTTCAGTCTCTCTGGGCAGGGAAGCCATCGCTGGCGGTGATCCGAAGGAAAAATGTTGGGAAATCTTCCATTGATTTTCCCTCCCAGTGATGACTGTTCCCGCTCTCCCCGACCGCATCCTTCGCCAAGGCCGTGCCCTCGTCCGCGCCATCGAGGCGTGGTACCAGAAACCGCTCCTCTCACACAAAGCGGGACAGTTCGAAGGCGTCGGACACCTAACGTAGGAGAGATTCTATATGCCCATACAGTTCACCAATGTGGCCAAAGCTCAGATCACCCAAGCTCTGCTGTCAGCCCTGCTTGAAAGGGGTGGGTATCGTGTTACCCGTCTTGGAATTGAAGAGCTATTCGGCGAGATCAAGTATCTTGACCTGCCAGAGTATATGGCACTGAACTTGCCCTTGAAACTACGGTACCTGCCTGATCTTTTAGTGGCCGACCTCGAAATGAAAAACGCCTATTTGGTTGAGGTGAAGTTTAGACGCAGCTTTGATGAGATCTCTGCAAGTCTACTACATGAGAAATTGAAGGAGCAGCGTGAGCATTGGCCGGAGTCTTACGCCGTGATTATGATTGCAGAATCTTTTGTACCAGAGGGAAAGTTCCATCAAGATTACATTCGAGTTGTTAGCCCAGGCCAGACCGATATGCTTGTGAATGCCAACTTGTCTCCCGAAAAGAGGTGGGAGGATTTACCCCAGATTTATCACGTTTTCAAGAATCTGTGGGAGACTTCGCTTCTCTATGCTGCCGATTCGATAACTCCGGCCCTGCGAGATTTGGCCAAGCTACAGGACCGCCTGTGACCTAGGCAGCAATGAGAAGCTCAGGCCTGATTGGGCTAGATCGCCCCTCTTAGTGGGCGCTGGCACGATTACTGATGGTCGCCTACAAGCGTCGCTTGCGTGGTATCGTGGCGGCTGCGCCTGCTTGGGTAAGCGAGGAGATGCTGAGCACCAGTGAGCGCGGAAAGGCCGCACCCCTGTTTGACTTCTACCCAAAGTGGCAATATACTATGCGCGTGTGACCAGGAGGAGCCCGCGCCGCTGGGGGCATTAGCCGAGACAGCAAGAGCACGAGGAGGTAAGGATTGAGGTAGTAGGAGCCCGCCCGCCCGTTGAGGTATAGGTGGGTGTTTTTTTGATCTGGGAGGCTGTACACTCCAGCACCACGCTTGCCTCCGTGCTGGCGGCTTATCCGCCGCGTCACTAGGCAGAAAGGATCTACGCGAAAATATGGGATTCGAGCGCTACGGAAATTGGCTTGGAAAAACTTGGGCCTATGCCGTTTTTTGTGAACATCACACAGAGATGAATCAATTGTACTGGTCTTTTGTACCAGTGGCGGGTTTTTGTTCTCATATAGCAAGACATCAGAAACCAAATGAAGGGTTAGATACTTTGTTTCACGCTTCTGGCCCCGATTTGCGGCGGCTTGCTCCAACAAACAAAGATTGGCAGCTTGATTTTAGCAATTTTGGAAATTGGGTACGTTTAAACGTTGTAGTAGCAATAAGTTCTTACTTAGAAGTCTTTATGAGAGCGATTATATCTGCTGCTCTTAAGTCAGATCCGGCTGCCCCTAAAGGGAACACGCGTGCTGTAGATGGAGCGTATTTGCTCAAACGTGAAGCGCAACAAGATTTTGAATCTGAAATTAAGAATTGTGTGGTAGGTGAGTGGCAAAGCCGTGTAGCTCAGTATAGAAGATTATTCAAGAATGTTCCAAGTGTGTTGGAAGATTCAATTGGAGAATTGGAGAGAATAAGGATATTCCGTAATAGTGTAGGCCATACATTTGGTCGAGATGTTGAGAATTATGAATATAACTTGATATCAAGGTTTGTTCCGATGCAGCGTCTACAACATCGCAGAATGCTAAGATGGCTAGGATTGATAGAGGATACTGTAAGGGCAATCGAGAATCACTTATTGAGTTTTCATATAGCGTAACGGTTGCGCAATCAGAAGGCAGATGTTTCATGAGGGCTCAAATTTGAACAGGTGCAAAGCCAACTGAACAGCTACCAAGCCAGACAGACAAATGACAGTCCCAGCAAATGGGCCCTCTTCAGCGAAGATCAAAGTGTGACCGAGATCGTTGCGCACCCAACGCGCGCGGGCGCGGGAGACAGTGCGCACCAAGGTCTTGACTTGACCGAGGGCAGTGGCAAAGTTATGGTTGACTTGACGCAGCATATCCTTGACCCAAGCCGCAGCCCAGCGGACGAAGTTGGCCCCGAACAAGGCAAATTGCTCCTGGATCTGCATCCCGATGGGAGACCGCACCAGATGACGTTTCAAAGTGAACACACCTTTCCCTTCTTTGATGCCAGCTTCAATGGTTTGGCGGCCATTGTATTGTGCGAACCACTCTGGCAGTGGTGGGGGCGGGTTCTCATCGTAGTAGAGCAGGGCAGTATAGCGTGTTTCCTCCGGCAGGTGATAGCGCACCAGCATAGATTGAAGAGGATAAGGGCAATCATTGTGGGAATAGTCTCCCATATACATCGCCTCGGCGTTGCGCCCGACGCGGGTCCATCTTGCCTCGAGCGGGACACGCCGACGCAGGCTGTCGGCTGTACTACCGTGATGAGCTTTGGTCCGTACAGTGTAACCCATTTCAATCAACCAAGCCAGATTGGGGCCAATACTGAAGCCAGCGTCAATGCGCAGCACGATGGATACAGGGTTGAGATTCGTCTGATTGTCGGTTTCGAGGTAATTCAACCACTCGTCCAGAGCAAGCAGTTCGTCCTGCAATTCGTCGACTGTGCTCCGATGCTTGTCCCGCTGGCATTGCAGCTTTTTGAGATCGCGCCAGGCGCGTTTTTCGCGCTTTTGGGCAGATATCAGCCTGCGGCGTGCCTTAGCCAGTCTGCAATGCGACCTTTCTTCGCGTCCTTGGGCCTGGTACTCAGTTTCCCAATCTGTTACCGTGCTTTGGAGACCCTTGATCTCGATCTTGGCCTCTCGAATCCACTGCCAGAGCAAGCTTTCCGCTCGTCGGGTGCGCTCCAAGGTCTCTTCCAACTCCTGTATCCGCGCCACCAGTTCACGCCGACGCTCTCGAACCAACTCGACCCGTCGCCGCGGGCGAACACCCAACAGCTCTTCCACGGCTTGAACCGCCGCTTGCAAGCATTCCGCCGACAAGGTGCGTCCTGTGTAGCGCTGCAAGGTCAACATCAATCGCTTCCAACGCTCACACACCAGCGAGGTCACGGCTGCCTGGTATCCTTTGCTGATGCCATCCTCCATCCAGCCAAAGCTGGCCTCAGAATAGTCAGTGCTGGTCGAACTGACTTCGCGTCCGGTCAGATCGACGTCGATCACCAAGCGCCCCTCTTGCCGGATCGTTTCCATCACGGCGGCGTCAATGAAGGGACGCGACAGGGTCTGCAACACTTCCACCACAGCTATCAGTGTGTCTTCATCAGCAGCATCCAGGGTCCGGCTGACCCCCGCATAGTGCACAAATGTGTCTTGTGCCCAGGCTTCGACCACAGTTGGATCCTTGGCAATCGGATTATCGGACAGATTAAGGTCTTGCAGGTACTCGATGCCGCCCAAGATCCCCACCAGGAATTCGATCAATTTCGTCTGGGGCCCACACTCGGGACCTTTTCGTTGCTCAAGCGGCACTGCTTCCAGTCCCGCCACCAGACCCAGTGCTTGAGCAAAGTGTCCCAGCACAACCGACCAGGCGTGATCCGTCGTCGCGTCAATCTCGTCGCCAACAACCTGGTCTCCGATCAGTTCGGCTATCCGGCGGGCTTCAGGGCTGGTCCCGTTTGGCTTCGTTGTGATTTCATACACGTTCCCCTGAGGTACCACTGGGATGACTCGCAGAGGAATCTCCGCCAACGCTTTTTCCAAGATGTTGTCCAGCGTGTCAGCGAGTGGGTCATCGGTTTGCTGTTTTGTCTGAGATGGTATAATCATTGTGAACTCTCCTGTGCTAGTTGGTTTGTGATTAGTATCATACCAGCACAGTGAGAGTTTGTCTTGTTTCAGTTGTCAAAGTTCAGTTTTCGCGCCCCAGGAAACATCTCGCTCCTGGTTGCGCAACCGTTACGATAGGTGAGTATGAGATGATAGAATATTACCACTATTGGAGGAAAAAACCACGTTCTGGACAGGAAAAGAACTACAATGAGGATCGAGCTTTTTCACGTGAACTCAAGCGTATTGTAGGACATGGCCCAGGTAGGGAATTCTGTTTTGATCTTATTGAGTATTACGAGAATCTGTGAGCAAAAGGAATTCCTGCCTAAGTCATGGTCGGCAGGAGAGCCGCCTCCTTCGCCGCCACTCCCGAATGGTATTGGAGGTATCTTTAAGTGAACATCCCCGATCCCACCAACCGTATCACAGCCCAAGGCCGCGCCCTCGTCCGCGACATCGAGGCCCTGGGCACCATCCAGGCCACCGGCCCGTTTGAGCGCGCATTGGCCCGCCTGCGGATAGCAGCCTACAAGCGCCGCCTGCGTGGTACCGTGGAGTTTGCGCCTGCCTGAATGACAGAGGAGATACTGAGCGCATCGGAGCACATTGGGGATGATAGGGCGATACTGTGGATGAGCGAGAACTGAGTGCGGCAGGTGAGGATCAGTGCATATGGATCGGAGCTTTCTGTTAGGGTTCCTGGCCGGTCTCATCGGTGCGCTAGTAGGCGGGTTGGCCGAAGCGGGCTTCAGCTACCTCTTTGAGGACCTGCGGTATCGGCGCGAGGAGCGACGGCGCTGGCTACAGACAGCCTTGGAGTGGGCGGCCACAGGGCGGAAAGAGAGCCTGCGACGGGCTGACCTGAAACGACAGGATCTGCGGAATGTAGATTTGGCAGGGGCAGACCTGAGCTACTCAGACCTGCGCGAGACCAACTTGACAGGCGCACACTTGGAGGAAGCCGACATAAGTTCAGCCGATCTGCGTGAGGCCAACCTGCACGCGGCTTGGTTGACCAATGCTATTATGGAAGAAGCCGACCTGCGCAGGGTCAACTTCAGTAATGCGAGTTCTGTGATATGGCGGCGCCGCGGCCTCGCGTTCGCCGTGCTGGACCGACGTGGCTTGGCGGAGCCTGTAAAAGTGCGCTTTATGACTGGTCTTAAGCCTGGTGCTGATCTACAGAAAAGCAATCTGCGCTCTGCAAACCTTACCCATTCTCAATTCTGCGGAGCCAATCTGGAGGATGCCGACCTGAGACAGGCTACTCTGCGCGGGGCCAACCTATGCTGGGCCAAACTGCACGGGGCCAGACTGCTCGGGGCTAGACTGTGCGGGGCCAACCTCAAGGACGCCGAGGTGACCGAGGATCAACTCTCCGCGGCCGAGTCACTCAAGGGCGCGATAATGCCTGACGGCACGAAGCACGACTGATCCCGAAAACATCACACCGCTTGTGCCGAATAGAGAGACGTGATAGAATGCGAGCAGAGACTTGGGGGTCTCTGCTCGTTTCCATAAGCTCTGTAGTCGGAAGTTGACAACTAAAAAGGTAGCCGCCAGCACCTGGCAGAGTGGCTGGCGGCTTATCCCCCTCAGAACCTTAACAACGGTGAAGGGGAAGGAGCGGGTGAAGGGATTCGAACCCTTGACATTCAGCTTGGGAAGCTGACGTTCTACCACTGAACTACACCCGCACGCTTACATTATATCCTACCAGCACGAAATGTCAAATCGGGCTACCGGTTCGGTGGATGCCAGAGCAGGTATTCGCGGATCGTCAGGTCGGTATCGCGAATTTTGAACGCCAGGTCGGCCGATATGTTGCGCATCAGCCGATACCCCAGGTCGGGATAGTTGTCGCACAGCGTGATCAGCCGGGCGCGGGGGATCACCAGGAGGCGCGCCTTCTTCGAGGCACAGCGGGCGGAGGCCGAACGCAATCCCTGGTCCACCAATGCGATCTCGCCAAAGGTCTGCCCGCGCCGGATCGTGGCGATCGTCAGCGGGCGGGTCGATTGTCCGGCGGAGGCCGGCTGGATCAGGGCTGGATTGACCAGGATCTCCACTTCCCCGTCGGCGACGAGGTACAACTCGTCGCCGGCGCTGTTTTCCTCAAAGATGATCTCTCCGGCTTTGGGCTTGATCTCGGAGCAGCAGGTGGCGATCATCTCCAACTGGGGCTGGCTCAAATCGTAAAAGATGTCAGCCTGCCGTAGGGTGTTGGCATATTCTTTGGTCTTGAATATGTTCATGGACATGGCTCCCTCCCGTGGACTATAATTCTACCATACTTCCGCTAGAGGGGCAAAAGCGAATCAGGGTAGGGACGCATATATGGGGGCAAACCTTCTCGAAAGCTCACTCATAGATCGGCAATGCAAGAGATGCTGCCAAGAAGCGCCGGAATGGTTGTTGGATCGCTCGTGCAAGCGACCGCTGCGGTCGCCGCTTTCGGGAAGGTGGCGAGGCGGACGTGGAGGAACGACGTATCATGATCAGACACCTGGAAGAGCTGTCGATGAACGCCTGGCCAGCGTTGCAGACGTTGCTCTACGACGGCTGGATCGTCCGGTTTGCGAACGGATACACCAAGAGGGCCAACTCTGTCAATCCATTGTATGCTTCCGCGGGCAACGTGGAGGAGAAAATCACGGCCTGCGAGCAGCTCTACCGGCGCGAGAACCTGGGCGTCGTGTTCAAGATGACCTCGGCGGTTTACCCCGACGACCTGGATGAAACTCTGGCCGAGTGCGGCTACCGTCTGCATGCCCCGACCAGCGTTCAGACGCTGGGGTTGAACGACGTCGACGGACACCCGGCGACCGATTCGACGCTGGCCGAGGCGCCTTTAGAAGAGTGGCTGCGCGACCTGTGCCGGTTGAATGGCGTTGACGACCGGCACAGGGTCACGCTCCGGCAGATGCTGGGCAACCTCGTCCCCCAGGGGGGCTTTATCTCGCTGCGCCACGGTGGGCAGGTCGTCGCTTGCGGGATGGGTGTGGTGCAGGATGGGTTCGTCGGATTGTTCGACATCGTCACCGATGCCGGGTTCAGGAATCGGGGGTTCGGCCGGCAGGTCGTACTGGATCTGCTGGCGTGGGGGAAAAGTCGAGGTGCACACACCGCCTACCTCCAGGCCATGCTGGACAACGGGCCCGCGCTGCGGCTCTACTCGAAGGTGGGCTTCAGGGAGGTTTACCAGTACTGGTACCGGGTCAAGCCGTGACCTGGTGCCAGGCGTACGTGCGCGCGATAAGGGGGCAGCGGTCCTCGTGGGACCAGACCAGGGGGTGAGCGCGCAGCGAGGCGGATCAACGGCGAAACCATCGCGATGGGCCGCACGGCCGTGAAACAGGCGGTGCTGGGGTCCTCATCCAGCACCGGCCCTTCGGCTGGGCTCAGGGCAGGCTTCTTCCAGGCCGGTGCGGCTTGTGCCAGGCCTCCCTCCAGATTGAGGTGCATCCGCGGTGCTGCGACGTTTTGACTTTTCCTTTAACGTACAGTAGACTATGTGCGGGTGACAGGTGTTTTGCTCCAGACAGGCCCCACGTTGGTTCCAGGCGGCTTTCGGCCAAGTGGAGGACATTTAGCCGGCATGTAGCCGGCATGCTCTTCAGCGACGACGTGGAGGTAGATGATGGTCTTTGGCGCTCGCGCGTACTCGCTCGACCAGGTCGAGTTTCTGGCCGGGGCGGGTTTCGACTTTGCAGAGATCGACTGGAAAGACCCCCGTGCCCTGAGCGCGCAACTGGCGGAACTGGCGACGCTCCAGGAAAAGCACGGCATCGCCTACCTGGCCCATGGCCCCAACGAGCGCAACCCGTTCGACGTCGACGAAATCGCCGGGGTGATGGGGCCGACGGTGTGCCAGCTTTTGGGACTGGCTCCTGAGCTGGGGATCACGCTGCACACGCAGCACCTCTGGCTCGATCCGAGGTTCATGGGTGCCGAGGCCATCGCCCGCAAGCTGGACGTGCTGGAGTCGTGGGTGGAACACGCCGCCCGCGCCGGCGTCACGCTGTGCATCGAGAATCTGAGCGAGCACGCGGACCACTTTGCGCCCGCCTTCGGGCGGCTGCTGGAGCTGGGCATGACGCTCGATCTGGGCCACGGCCAGATTCTCTCCCAGCCCAACGCCGCGTTCGACTTTATCGCCCGTTTCCCCGGCCGCATCCGCCACGTCCACCTGCACGACAATCACGGCGGCACCGGGGTCAAGGACGACCTGCACCTGCCGGTGGGTGAGGGCTCGGTTGACTTTGCGGCCATCCTGCGCGACCTGCGGGCGGCGGGTTACGATGGGGGGTTCAGCTTTGAGATAAAGACCACGTACGTAGAGCAGAGCCGTGACGCGATCCGCGAGATGTGGAATACCTGATGGGAGGAGGAGCAATATGAAAGTTCGTTGGGGTGTCTTGAGTACCGCTAACATTGGAACCGGCAAGGTGATTCCGGCCATGCAGTTGGGCAGGTATTGCAGAGTCACCGCCATCGCCTCGCGCGACCTGGACAGGGCGCGGGCGGTGGCGAACCGGTTGGGCATACCGAAGGCGTATGGGTCCTACGAGGAACTGCTGGCTGACCCTGAGATCGACGCCATTTACAACCCCTTGCCCAACCACCTGCACGTGCCCTGGTCGATCAAGGCGCTGGAGGCTGGCAAGCACGTCCTGTGTGAAAAGCCGATCGCCTTGACGGCGGCCGAGGCCCAGAAGCTGCTGGACGCTGCCCGGGAGCGCCCCCAGCTCAAGGTGATGGAGGCGTTCATGTATCGCCACCATCCGCAGTGGCAGCGGGCACGCCAGTTGGTCGCTGACGGCAGGATCGGCGAGCTGCGGACGATCCAGTCGTTCTTCTCCTACCACAACCCTGATCCTGCCAACATCCGCAACGTCGCCGAGTTCGGCGGGGGCGGGCTGATGGACATCGGTTGCTATACGATCTCGCTCTCGCGGTTCATCTTTGGCAGCGAGCCCCGGCGGGTCTGTGGTATCATGGAATACGACCCGCAGTTCAAAACCGATCGCCTGACCTCTGGCGTGTTGGACTTTGGCCGCGGTACTTTGACGTTCACGTGCGCGACGCAGTTGACGCCCTATCAGCGGGTCAACATCTTTGGCACTGAAGGGCGGGTTGAGATCGAGATCCCCTTCAACGCCCCTGCCGACCGGCCGTGCCGGATGTGGCATCAATACGGAAGCGAGATCCACGAGATCGTCCTGGATGCCTGCGACCAGTATACGATCCAGGGGGACCTGTTCTCCCAGGCGGTGCTCGACGATACCCCGGTGCCAACCCCGCTCGAAGACGCCGTCGCCAACATGAGAGTGATCGAGGCACTCGTCCAGAGTGCCCGGAGGGGGACCTGGGTCTGAGCCCAATGCCATTTCAATAAGGTGCCTGGCACCCGAGATCGTTGGAACTTTTGTGGTTCTCGCCCTCAAAGGCCAGATTGCAGCTTTGATGACTGCAGCAATTCCCGTTATGGAGTTCGTAGTGACGACTTCAGTCGTTCTTTCTGCGTAACCAGCGACTAAAGTCGCCACTACAAAGCGATACCACGTGACGATAATGCTAAACCGGGGATTGCTGAAGCGACGGAGCGTATGGAGAAGCGAATCAAAGAAAGGTACGATGATGCCATTTTACACGAAGCGATGCACCGTTACGAGATTGCCAGGGCTCAGATTCAGTTGCTGGATGGGTTTGAGAGCTTTATCTATGAATTTCAACGCGGTCAACAGGCGTATATCTTGCGTATCGGACACAGCCTGCGTCGCAGTGTGCCACTGATTCAGGGCGAGGTCGATTGGATCAACTATCTGGCCAAGGGGGGAGCGTCGGTAGCCCGAGCGATCTTGTCTGAGGGGGGCGAGCTCGTCGAGTTGATCGACGATGGGAACGGCGGGCACTTTTTGGCCACCGCCTTTGTGAAAGCGAGGGGCAAGCCTCCTGGAGAAGCCGAATGGAACCCTGGTTTGTTTGAGACGTACGGAGCACTATTGGGAAGGATGCACGCGTTGACCAAGGCATATGAGCCGCCCGATCCAGCGTGGAAGCGGCCCCATTGGGATGGTGCCGATATGCTGGAGGTGGAAAGACTCCTGCCGGCTTCGGAAGCGGCTGTCCTGGAGAGGTTCCACGTGCTCATGGAACACCTGCGTGCGCTGCCGAGGGATGAGGAATCGTATGGGCTGATCCATCAAGATGCCCACGCGGCCAACCTCTTTGTGGACGAGGCTGGCAATGTCACGCTGTTCGACTTTGATGACTGTGCCTATAGCTGGTTCATGAATGACGTCGCGATCGTGCTGTTCTACGCGGTGATGTGGGCAGAGGACGAGCCTGGGTTCACGCGGGATTTTCTGGTCCATTTCCTGCGCGGGTACAGGTGTGAGAATCGGATAGAGGCGCGGTGGCTGAAGGAGATTCCGCATTTCTTGAAACTGCGCGAGATCGACCTGTATGCGGTCATCCACCGCAGTTTCGACGTCGACAATCTGGATGATCCGTGGGTCGCCCGCTACATGCACAATCGCAAGCAGAGGATTGAAGACGGGGTGCCGTATATTGATTTTGACTTTGAGTCACTGGCAGGGTGCCTGTGAGGGCGAAGGGGTCAGGTAGTCATGCCGACAAATCTACCTCCAGAGTACTTTGCAGTAGACAGGCGATATCGCGCCGCCAAGTCGCCTGAGGAAAAGGTCGCCTGTCTCGAGGAATTGCTGGGCACCATTCCCAAGCACAAGGGCACGGACCACCTGAGGGCCGATCTGCGCAGGCGGCTCTCCAAGCTGAAAGCTGCCTCCCAGACCCGAAAGGGCGTCAGCAAGCAGGTTTCCGCCTTCCGCATCGACACAGAGGGCGCAGGGCAGGCGGTGCTCGTTGGCCCCGCCAACGTGGGCAAGTCCGCGCTGGTCGCAGCGCTCACCAACGCCACCCCCGAAGTGGCGGATTATCCGTTCACGACCTGGACACCCACCCCGGGGATGATGCCGGTCGAAGACATCCAGATCCAGTTGATCGATACGCCGCCACTCAACAGGGACTTTGTGGAGCCGGAGTTGATGCATCTGATTCGCGGGTCGGACCTCATCCTGTTGGTCGTGGACCTGCAGACGTATCCCATTGAGCAGCTTGAGGATACGGTCGCTTTTCTGCAGGAACACCGCATCGTGCCCCGCCACCTGCAGGAGCGCTACACCGAACAACGAGATGTGACCTTCATACCGCTACTGATCGTGGTCAACAAGAACGACGACGAGAGTTCAGATGAGGACCTGGAGGTTCTTCAGGAACTGCTCGGGGATGACTGGCCGTTGCTCCCTGTCTCGGCGACGACGGGGCGCCACTTTGAACGGTTGAAGCAGGCTGTGTTCGAGCGGCTGGAGATCATCCGCGTGTACACCAAGCCTCCCGGGGAAGCGCCCGATCTCACCGCTCCGTACGTGTTGAAGAGGGGGACTACGGTGGAGGAGTTTGCGGCCAAGGTCCACCAGGATTTCCTCCAGAACCTGAAATCGGCCCGGGTCTGGGGCAGTGCCACATACGACGGGCAGATGATAAGCCGGGACCACGTCCTCCAGGATGGTGACGTGGTGGAGCTGCGCATCTAGATCAGGTGAACCAACTGAGCGATCGATGGTTGTCGGCAATCAAGTAAGCGATATCCTGGCCAGCTTCACCGACATCGTGGGTGGCCGTTCCACCGAGTACGAGGAAGAGGTCCGCAAGGCCCGTTCTATCGCCCTGGACGAGATGGCTGCTGAGGCAGAGCACAAAGGTGGGAACGCCGTCGTCGGCGTGGATATCGACTACGAGGTCATCCGCCAGGGAATGCTCATGGTTGCAGCCAGCGGCACAGCGGTGAAGGTCCGCTGACACCTCACGCTGACGGCGTCACGTACTGCGGCTCGAGGGAGGAGGTGCAGTAGAGATGAGGAGAGTGTTTGCTCTACTGGTTCCATTTGCTGTGCTTGTCGCGACGATTGGCATGGTTGGTGTCCTGGAGGCCCGCCGTCTCCCGGATTGGCGGCTCGAGTTGGACCGGTATCTCGAGGCCACAGGTCGCCCATCCGAGACGGTAGCGGTGCAGTCCGTGGTGCAAGCGCGACGACCCTGGAACCTGGCCCCGGATATGGTCTCCACGGCGTTGATGGATCAGACGTGGCAAAGTATAGACGTCCCTCCGCCGAGCAACGTCCGGTGCGTGCTCCTGGAGCGCGTCCGCCATTCCCCATCGACTGCCAGGGAATGGCGCACGCAGGAAGTGGTCTTGTTGGGCTATCACACCGATCTGCTATGGAAGGACGGTTGGATCGTCTACGAGTTGGCCAGCGACTGGTGCACCCCAGAGTCCCACCAGGCCCTGGCTCAAGTTGGGTGCGACCTGGGGTTCAAGGGTGACTCCGCTGGCTCAACCGACGGCAAGCGCGGCTAGTCGTAGCAGTGGAGGAGCGGGCGAAGCGGACGCGTCCTGTTGACATACTTATCGTGGGAAGGCAGGCGTGAAGCAACTCTGGCGACTTGGTTGGGTCTTTGTGATTTTCCTGGCGCTCTCTCTTCTCGCCTGTGATGGGACAGCACTGCCTATCAGATTGCCCCGCTCCGTTTCCCCATGGATGCTGATACCTGGCTCTTGTTGCGCGGGAATTGGGGTACTCGTTGTAATTGCGAGCATCTTTGGGCAAAGGGGTGAGGAGGGCAAGTGCCCAAAATGTGGGAGAAGGTTGGAAACCGTTCGATACATTGAGGATCCAGACATGTATCGGCAAAAGATCCACCATGCACGGATATGCCCGCATTGCGATTCTCGGCCTGAGCATGAATTGCCCTGGTGGATCAGGTGAACGATAGGCAGCTTTAGAAAACCACCCCCTCTACCCTGTCAAGTCAAATGATAATGTTACCGAAGCGGGCTCGTTCTACCAAAAGATAATGTTACCGGCATGCCTGCTCCTTTCTTTGATTTTGGGGGATCTGGCCGGTGCTCTGGACAGAACCTGCTTCTGACGGCCAAGGGTGAGGTGGTGAAGACGTAGTCGTAGAGGCTGTGGATATGTGGGCAACTCGCGCACTTTGCGAGTTGTCCACATATCCATCAGCCGGTCCGTCGAGCGGCACAAGCCAGGTCCTGGTTGTGCAAGGGAATATGCACCGGTTACGGCTTCCGGATGGGAGTGCGGTTGAATGAGAATGGGAATGGGTTGTCGCCTCCTTTCTCCAAGCGCTGGGGAGCCTGTAGTGTGAGGTGCACATTTTCGGTGACGCCCGGCACAGCGCCCGGCAGGGAGAAGATGTAGTCGATCCAGTCATAGATCTCTTGGCGCAACTGACGGGGGTTGGTTTGGTCCCGTAGAGCTTCCAGTTGCTCCTGGTGCTCGGGGAGAATGGCATCGGTGACACAGAGGCGGTCGAAGGGAGTGCGCGCATCGTCGTAGCGCCGTTTCACCTGTGTGGGCTGGCCATCCTCACCGGGGACCACGGTCTTCTCCGCTAAGCGCATCACCGGTTGGAAGAAGTTGTAGTACAGCCCCATCTTGTCGTAGAGGTGGTTGAGGGCCAGGGTTTGGGCGACGGTATCGAGTCGCTCATCGCCCAGGTAGGCCCGAATCAGGGTGGCATTCTTCTGTTCCACGAAGCGGTTGTCATTCTTGTGGTAGGGTCGGCTGCGGGAGAGCTTCACACCTTGGACAATCTTTCCCCAGAAGCG
>Ga0307376_10003137_pt1 | contig 15590 bp, 25 predicted proteins | sample TR2MG_FD_202536 | JGI IMG/M metagenome (GOLD analysis project Ga0307376, IMG submission 202536) | Soil microbial communities from Risofladan, Vaasa, Finland - TR-2 | ecosystem: Environmental > Terrestrial > Soil > Coastal area > Acid sulfate soil | place: Finland: Risofladan, Vaasa | collected...
TAACTCTCGAGGCTACCTGCTTTACTCCTGAGGTTGCCCATCTCTATGCTTGCGGCAAACTTACTATCGAAGACCTCAAAGACATGAAGGATTTCTTTGATGCAGCCGAAGAGTCCCTGGGACTTGCCATCTACATGACAAATGATGATGGCATTGTACCCTTTGAAGAACTCTTGAAAGATAAGCTTAAGAAATATCAGAGAAAGAATTTGTCCGTATGTATTATGAAATAGTGTATACTTTTTCATAATACATATATTTATTGACTTTTTTAAGGATTGCCTGTATATTAGTATTAATTATTGTGGCATCTTGATTTATTATTGTGGCATCTTGATGGTGAAAATATTGGCTTTATGTGGGGTATAATATATGCTTCTGTTTTTAGCACTTATTGGTTTAGGCTTTATTTTATTTAAGGCCTCTAAGATTTTAACCTCTGCTGGTACATTTCTTGAATCCGTTTCTGATTCTATTGCTGACAGGCATGTGCATGTGAAGTACAAGCCCCAGCAGAAGCCTCATCAAATGTTACCCAAGCCTGAAGATTTAAAGTTCAAGGATGATGTAAAGAAAGAGATTGATTCGATGCTTGAAGGAATCGAGGGTGAATATGATTCTTAAATACCATAAAAATTTCTGGAAATTCTACAAAGCCAATCAGAAGGAAGTGGAATATATCCTGCGTTCTATTCTCTATAAGTATCAGGATTCTGAAGATCTGCATTCCGAGCTTCTCATAGCTCTTGCCGAGTCTTCTTTTCTTAAGGATTTTGATCCTTCGATGGCTCATCTTAATACTTATTTCACTCTTAAGGCCAGAGGTATTGCCTCTCATATAGCAAGAAAATGGCGTACACGGGCTCAGCGATTTCAGTCTGTATCTTCCATCGTCATAAATGAGGATGTTAATGATGGGGATATCTTTGAAGTCCTTGATGTTCACCAGGATAATAATGTTTTCGAGACCCTTATTGCTAAAGACCTCGTTTCGAAACTGTCTCTTAAGATGAGAAAGACAATCAGGGAGATTTTTCTTAGGCGATTAAAGGGAGCTACTCTGAAACAGATAGCTGAGGAATATGGAGTCACCATAGTAGCTATCCATAAAAACATGAAGACGATTAAAGATATTATTTTACGCTTTTATCATTCTGAGGCAACTGAGCTTACTGGCGCTGTAGGAATAAAATCGTGAATCGTTCTTTGAATTTAGTTAGCGGGTCAAGTTCACGGCCCGTATACGGCACCGAAACGGGTGGCTTACACGCAGCGGTTACGGCCCACAAAGGCAACTACGATAAAGGTCCTGGACATATTCCTGGCGATGTGGCAACATGTTTTACGGTAGCTTGAATTTTACGATGGAGGTGCAACATGAGTGGTGTAAAAAAGATGTGCGTACAATCCAGCGCCTCAGTGCCGGGAAATAACCCGGCACTGCATAACTTTGTCAAACGTTGCCGGAAATAAATATTTTTCTCTGGAGATTATATGGCAAATGAGAATCTACCGCAGTGCATAGAATGTATCGGGCTGTGTATCTGTCGCAGTTCTGTGAACCCCAACGGATTTTCATGTAATAATTTTCGCAAACTATTGGAGATGTGTGTCACTCACATGCGAGTGTCTCCATGTGAACAGAACGTAGCGGAAGCGGAATTTTCCGCCGAAAAAATAAACAGCCAAAGTGCGGCGGCGCTGGACGTGCTACGAAAGGACACTTAGGCGAACCGTTGGACGACAATCGCTTCGCACATGCGGAGTACCGCACGTTTTATCAGACGTTATGGAAGGGAACAAGCTATGGAAATAGAAAAATTAATGAGCTTTATAAGGATAAAGGGTTATAGCACACAAAATGATATCGATAAACATTTCAATGAAAATCGAGAGATTGTTTCCACACACATAGGATATTTGCTCTCAAAACATAAAATCAAAAAAATTATTTATCAAGAATCTTATGACACAAAGGAAACCCTTTTTTATATCCCTGTAATGTGAGAAAAACCAGAAACTTGAAACAACTTTTACGAAAGGGACTTAAGTGCTGATAACAGAGGTTAAAATTGTCATTGTTGATAGGAATGACCTCAAGGCATACGCGAGCATTACTATTGATGATTGTTTTGTCGTCCGGGGTTTGAAAGTAATAGATACGGGGCAAGGATGTTTTGTTGCCATGCCAAATAGGAAAGATAAAAAAGGGGATTATAAGGATATTGTTTTTCCTATAAAAAACGAAACTCGGCTTTATATTGAGGATTCGATATTACAGGCATATCGAGAAGCCATAGATATATGAAAAGAAGACGAGACGTAAAAAAAATAAAAAAAGCTAAATGTCCGGAATGCCGCTCCATCTTAACTAGAGTGAGTGACTCCCGGCCTTGTGGGAAATACATGTATCGAAGAAGACGTGTCTGTGACGCTTGTAAGTACCGATGGACGACATATGAGATACCCTCAGAGACCTGGAAGCTGTTTCAGCGATTAAAGAAACTGGAAAATATAGTCAAGGAATTAAATAAAGCTATTGAGAGCAACGAAGGGCTTAATGAATCTTGAGGAGACAATTATATGTGTAAATTCATCCTACTCGCAGTAATATTTTTTATAGGTGCCATTATTGCTGCCCTTCCAGTCGGAGCATTAAAGCTATTCTCTATTCCATGCATTTTACCCTTTATTATTTATCGATTTCAACTTCTACACAAAGAAGTGAAAAATATCGAAAAGAGAAACCATGAGAACTAAAGTTGCTCAACACCTAAAGGCTGAAATTGCCGCCGTAGCTGTTGCTGTTGAGCGGTTGGATTGTGATGATGAAAGCGAGTCGAGTCAACTGGCTATCGCTGCAAAACTGCGGCAACTATCGAAGAAAGGATATTGTAGGCCGTGTCCGTTTTGTGGCGGTAAGGCAGCTAAACATCCTAATCCGGAATGGCGTGATTGTTATCGTGTTATCTACCACAAAAAAGGTTGCTATCTTTCTAACGGGAAGCCGCCTTACAACTTTACGTTATTGCCACCGTGTAACGAAAAGTCGTGGAATCGGCGGGCTGACACTAAAAGTACCTTGCACGCAATAGTCCGCTTAAAGAAAGGTTATTATATGTCGCTTGCTTTTGATTTTTTGGAATGGTATCGCAAAAGTGTAAATGGTACTACCGCAGGGGCTAAAAATCGATTTGACAAACTTTGCAAGCGACTGGACGCTTTGGAAGCGCGGACTACAGTTCAGCGAGGACGCTCGCGCAACAAACAAAGTGCAAAAGATACAACCGATTTGAAGTGGCTTTGTTCATGGAGGCTTTCTTGAATATTACAGACGCGGCCCTAGAGCGGTTGATGTGCGAGTGTGTGAGACTTCTTTAAAGAAAGGTTATTATATGTCGCTTGCTTTTGATTTTTTGGAATGGCCCGCAAAGAGCGTGACCCTTTCTCTTCTTCAGGCGACTGATAATGTGGAAACTCCAGAGGATGGATTAAAATAATATATGAGAGAATTAGAAATAAGAATCTCAAATGAGTCTCATTTTGAGAAGGGGGTATATGATCCGCAGAGAAGAGGTTACAATTGGAATGTATATGTCTACCCTTCTGAAGGAACTCTTTAAAATGATAGAAATGGTAAAAATGGATATTAAGGATAGGTATGCAAAACTTCGTAGAGATTTAAATAAAAAAATAAAAGCTGAAATAGAAAAATTGACGGATTAGAGTCTGAGATGGATAGATTTGATATTTTGATAAAAGAGGTATCGCTTGATTTTGGGATAATACCTTCCCAATATTTATCAAAAGCAAAAGCCATAGTAAAAAGGAAAATTGAATTAAAGGGTAAGCTTGTAATACTTGATAAGTATTATAATAAAAATAGTACTGCATCTGTCTATCTGGAGATGAGCCCAAGGAGTGCAACATGTAAAAGATGCTGTAGGACTATAGCTAAAGAGACAGAGCGGTATTCTTATGCATATAAATCATACTCCTATTGGATAAATGAGAAGTACCATAAGAGATGTCTGCCTTATAAAGCCAGACTTCTTATAAATTATCATAAAAATCGGGATAAGGTCAAAGAAGCCTATGAGGATATAAAGGATTCTTTAAAGGATTCTTTAGAAGACCTTTCAAAAGAGGAAAAAAGAATAGTTATTACTGAATTGATGAAACATCTCAAGGAAAAATAAATGAAAAAGCTTTTACCGATTTAATCTCTATGGAACAGTGTCAAGTATTTTAATTATATGTGGTCTTTTATTTGTATGGAAAATATGGATTCGACCAGGGGCATGAGCTCCGGGATATTTTAAACAAAGAGGAATATAATGCCAGATAAACTTACTAATAATATTTTCCCAGGAAATGCTGTTATTGTTTGGGATGATAACAAGCTCATAAGAAGAAAGGCAACGATTATTAATCGGTATGGTAAACGTGATTCAGGATTTGGGAATTATCCGGATTTGGTAGATGTTCAGTTTAAAGATAGGGTGTCAAAGGGGCACTTTACATCTGCAGTAATTGTCTCAACTGGACGTATACAAGTTGACCTTTTGAGGGGCGGGATTGACCCGGTATATCTTGATTGTGTTATAAAAGAATTACAGAACAATTGAAAGGGGCCAATAATGGCTGTTGACATTCATAAGGATATTTTATGTCGTAGAGAAGGTCCGGAAATAAGAAATGAGATGATGAAGTCTCTACAGTTCATGTATCTCGAAGTAGATGGGGCTGTAGGAGACATGATTGTACGACAAATCATTCCCTATATTAAAGCTCTTGAGAATGGCGAAAAGTCAATGGATAAAAGAGCCTTTATGATGGGGACTCTTGATAATCTACATTCTACGCCAGGCTTGGATAAGGGTGGAATAGGGGAGGACATAAAGAAAAATGTCCTGAATTATGTGAAATATATGGAGGAGAAAAATGAGAGCCAGAGAGGATCAGACTAAAGGCGGTACTCTGGAGATACCAGAAGGGTATTTTGTTTCTTCTGTAAATCTGGATGTTGAAGAGCCTTATTGTATTATTGTAAAAGAAGATTGTCAGGAATCAGAGAGAAAAATTTCTATCCCCAAAGCATTAGCCTATTATCTGACTACACATCATAATGGGAGTCAAATTTTTAGGGGGGCATTACTAAAACAAGGAAGAAATAGTCTTCGAGGGAAAATTAATGACCTTTTAAGTTATGAGCCAATCAGTGTTGAAGAAGCTCTTCCAAAACTTGAAAAGGGTAAAGATAAAGAAGATGTTTTCATGTGGTATAAGGATGGAAGTTTTGGAGTAGGATATCGAAGGGAATGCGATGATGGCTGGCTCTGGTGTGATATGCTCAATTGGGACTACAGCGGATCAGGAACAGCTCAGCCGGATGAGATAACTCACTGGTTACCTTTAAACCTAATTAAAGGTTTAGAATTATATTCAGCAAAGTCCTCATGTTAATAAGAAACCTAAAATGAATGTTGAAGGATATTTATATGATGAAAATTAAACGACCAACAGCAAAAAAAGGAAAGACTGAGCTTGGAGATTATATTAGATCATGTTATAGGAGAAACGCCGTGAATATGCGTTTTCATTTAATGTGGCTTGGTTGGATTGCGTTAATTCCGTTCGGCATAGTGGTTCATTTGTGGCACGCAGTTTTATGGTGTCAAAATCCTGGGTGGTTTTCAATGTGGTGGTCATGGAGGCCAACCGAGGATACATGGTAAAAATAAAGAAAATGTTTTCGTTTGTTACATTCTTCACGGGTGTAAAGGAAATGCTATGTTTGGAAAAAAGTTTGAGTGCATATATCGAGATAACGGATACGGGGGGCTGGTAGACCAGCATTTCCGGCTTTCCCAAAAAGTAATTGACTTTATTTGCCAATCTAAGCATTGGAAATGTCGAAAAACCAAAGTATTCCGATGCATCGGCCCTCTGCTGGACAAGCCCAAAGAGTATAAGGTATGGGCATACTGGTGTAAGCACAACAAAAAAGGGTGGAGTTCTAAACCCTGTTCCCATCTGCGTAAAAGTCCTCATCCAAAAGAAGAAGTTATCGAGTGGTTAAATAAATATCACTATATGTGCGATATTGCCAGGCATGTGGGGCTCTCAAGAGAACGTGTCAGACAGCTCATTAATCTTTATAAACTTCCATATGATAAAAAAACAGCCATGAACCCTAACCCTATAAGAATAAAAAGAAATAAAGAAATTATAAGGCTGTATCAATTGGGGGAGGAAAAAGCTTCTTTAATCAAAAAATTTAATATTTCTGAAAGACTCCTGTCTACTATTCTTATACCAATAAGAAAAAAAATAAGAGCAAAAATAAAAGACGACATCTGTGAGCTTTATAAAAAAGGATATAAACAGGTAGAGATCGCTTGTATCTATGAAACAATTCCATCGGTTATCTGCAATATCCTAAATAAGAGGGGAATTAGAAAGAAGACTTAAACATATGGAAAAATTCATAGTTGATAATGAAAAGCTCGATGCCGCTCTGGAATATGTACGGACACAGTTCGGTATCCTTACTCCGGATCTCAATGAAAAAATTGAAATCTGGAAAAAAGAAGGTACGATAAGCGGCTTCATGGGCTCTTACCACTTTGATTATATCAAATACTCAGATATATTGCATAAAGGATTCGTTTCCCCTGAACTCCATAGACTCTTTGAATCTTTAGTATATCTTCACTTCTTCACAGGAGTGATAGATATGAGTATTGATATCCGGGCCTATGTCAATTATGATAAGTTTGATGAAACAAAATTCCTCAAAGATGTAAACAACAGTGCTACTATATTTATAAATCTTAACATAATAAAGTCGTGGTGTGGAGATGTCCTAAAAAGTTTAGGCATCAAGGAACCTGAGAATATCCTGGAAAGTGATAAGGAAATCGAAGAGCTTTTAAAGGCCGTACAATATGCCCATACGACTTGTCTGGATCATTATGGAGATAAAGAATTCTTAGTATCCAACATACCCCTTAGCGGTAATGCCCCAGAATCCTATGAACCCACTTTTAAACTCAATCAGCATATATACTATAGTTCAGACCCAAAACAGATAATCGATTTTGCTCATAAAGCTAAACCTGGCATTTATATCATCGCTAACGTGCCTTATGGTCAGATAGCGGAAACCGCTTTTTATGTGCTCTTCAGGCAAAAAAATTACGCCTATCTGGTGGAGAACGGAAAGCACTCTTACAGGGAACAATACTACCGGAATAAAACAAATGGTATGGACGGTCAGACTGCATGGGTCAATAGAAAATATGAATATGTGTATTTCCCGGTAGAGATTATACTGTCCTTCTTTAAACAGTATTCAGAGAGTACTGAAATAACCAACCCTAAACATTTAGATTTTATATCTATAGGCAAGCTTACAGATTGTGACCCTGCTACCATACTCTGGCATTATGCCTTTATAGATAAGTGCAATAAACAGCTTATGGATAAAGAACTAACTTCTAAAATATCCCTGGCTGCATGCCCTGAATTTTTAAAGAGTATAAAAGATTCTTCAAGTTCGTTACCTGCAGTGTACAAAACAGAGTTGCTTTCTCTATCTGAATTCTCCACTAAGTGGGATGCTAAAGCAGTAGAAGTTGATGATATAAAAGACACATATATAGGTTCTTTAAAAATTAAAGACATGAAGCCTGGCCAATTAGAGCTTCCTCAAGGACGGCTTGTACCTGTCGAGCATCTGAAGCGTGAAGTTATATTTAAAGCCCGTCAGATATCTGCTGAAAAACTACAGGAAGAATTTAATAGAGACTTTAAAAATAATTTTAAAAAAGTCATAACAACATTGACAACCTTTATACGAAACCGTAAATCTGAGACTATTGAGCGGGGTCTTATGGATTTGAGTTATAAGTATACCCATTTTAAACAGTTTAGTGATCAGCAGCTTGGGGAACATTTAGATACTGAAACGAATCTACGCAATGAAAAAATATTAACAATATATGACACAAAACTTAAAAGTCCTTTATGGAGCAGGAACATAATCTTTCTTGCTGATCTGCCTTTTCGAGGTAAGGGAACTTGTAATGCTTGTGGTAAAAGACTTCTAAGATACCGTTGTATTTTAATATTTAAAGATTATGAGCAGTTTAAAGAGTTTTATAGATTACGCCCAGAAGAAGAGAAGAAACTCCCTGAGCAATTTAAAAAATATCTTGGTCAGAGTCAAGGAGCTTATAGGGGCAATTCTATCCTTGAGGATATAGACCCTATGGCATTGATAACAAATCCATGGTGGTGTCGATATCTTAATAGTGAAGGAAAAATATACGGGAGTTCTGATAATGCTTCTTTTAGTATAGAGTTTGATATATGTGGCATTTGTGCAAGAAAAAAGGGCTACAAATCACTACAATCCGAAAAAAGACGGTTATAACTTCGACCTATGGTTGTTTTTTCAGTGCGGCACAATTTGTTATCAGGAGACTAACGGGTGACAACTTAAATTGATAAAGTATAAATCTATCGAAAGGAGAACGTATGAGCATGTATAATTCAATTATGAGAGTAGTGGAAAAAAATCCTGGTAAGTCCAGCAAAGAAATTGCTGAAATGATTGCTGGAGCAAACCCTAATCGGGTTATCGAGAGTATAAGCCGTCTCCATAAGAAAGGAGTTCTGAAAAAGATAGCAAAAAATCCTTTTCGATATGTGATCAATGATTCGATACCTGAAAACGGAAAAGTGGCAGAAATGCCTGGATATCGAGCGACAGAAATCATGTCTGAATATCTCGTATTCGTACGCCATGGCAAACACCAATACCGTAAAGGATATGATAATAATGTAGATCTTAAGGAGTTCCTCGCTACCCTGGAGGAAGATGATATAATTGATATCTACAGAAAAGTTGAATGCCAGAAAAAAATAATATGGACATTTTAAGAAAGGCACTATGGATACAATAAAAGAAATGGCCGAGTTGCTAAGGGCAGGAAAAATTTCCTGGCTGGAATTTGCGAAAGAACTTCATAAGCTCAGTACCAACAAAAGGGTTACTGACCTTGTCAGTATAACCGGTTTTGGTCCTAAGTATGTTTCCGGGCTCATCAACTCATATCGATTTCTGGAAGTCCGGGGCATGCTAGGCCGTGACATAAAAGGGTCCCCTACTGCTATCGGACTACTTCCTCAGGCTCAGAAAAAGCTCAAAGAGAGAAAAAGAGAAGAGCTCTTCGATGATATTGTAGAGAAAGTCATCGAAGGAAAAATGGGCCGGGATACCTTTATGGGTATAGCTGAAGGAAAAGTAGATCCTGTTTTGGATGGCCCTATAAATGCAATAAAAGGGCATTTAAAATCCTTATCATATCTTCTTGATGCCGCTATAGCAGAATGCGGAGATGCTCTAATACAGGCTAATGCTGGCAAAGAGTGTCATGAGATGGCTCTGAAACTTGAAGGAATTTTTGACCCTGAATTTAATGAAAAAAAGGATTTTAATCTATGAGCTGGGATATTAAAAATCCACTTGCTGTACTCGAAAAGGGTTCTCTTGAATATACTACCCGTATCGATGCTTTGTATGAATTCCTGAAGAATCATATTGAGGCAGATGCCTATCATATCTATCTGGATATTGATACAATAAATAAAACCCTGATAATAACCGGGGATGGTAAAGGACTTGATGCTAATGACCTGCATAAGAATGTCTGCAGTGTAGCACAGTCTAAAAAGGATATGGCACATCATGGCCTGGGACAAATACATGCTTTTCTAAGGCTGGCTTCAAAATTTGCCTTCATTTCTAAGAAAGCAGGTACGTTGTCTATTGTAAATTGCGTCCCTATTAATGAGCGACTCGAAGATGAGATTCCTCCAAGAGAAATGACCGTATCTGACATACAACTTTTTGGAAAATATATCGGTCGTTTGAAAAAATGGGATCATGGAACGGTAGTTGTCCTTGAAGGTGTAGGACAGCGAAGCTCAAAAGTACATGATTTTACTTTTAAAATGAAGGAGGAGTTTGAAGAGAAAACCTTGATTAAAAAACTTCAGGAAAAGCTCCAACAAGAGCTTGAGATGAGAAAAATCCATCTTAAGATAAACGATGATAAGGTAAAAAGAATCCCGGCAAAAATAGGGCAGGGTAAAAAGATCAATTTTATGATGCCCTCAAAAGCTTACCCCTACAGAAAAGAAGATGCCCATGTTTTTGAGTATGTGGGACGTAAATTTGCCATGTTTCTTACTTTCAGTCTGCGGGTAAGCACCCATAGACAAAATGAGCCTATATGGCTCTCACAGGAAGGTAAGGACAATATTACCCTTGATACTGCTTTCCGGGATAAAAGGAACATCTCCCATACGGTCTTTTATAACTCCCAATATGCTCCATATCTTTCTGGACATGTTTCTTTTAAAATAAAACCCTTGGATAAAGAGGACCTGCCTTCTTTTTATTCAGGGAGTCGTCAAAACATCATTGTTGATTCTACTTTCGGACACTGCCTGATAAACATGCTCATGTATGCTTCGGTGAGCTATATCCAGCCTTTGATGCTTCAGTATCTCGAAGAAAAACAATCTTCTAAGGATGAACGTCGAAGCCATTCCTTAACTGATGACCTCTCAAGCTTTTTCAGGGCCCATTCTGATGTGGCTTCAGAAATATTTCAACAAAGCGAAGGGACTGTTCCCCTTATTAAAATTAGATGCCGTAGCTGTGACACAAATTCAGAACCTGTGAGGGTTTCCATAGAACAATTAAATGGAGGACCCTGGGAAGATTCAAAAATCTATTTATGCGGAGAATCCTATCGCTGTGGGAATTGCGGGGCTATGTGGGATCGCCAGCACCGAGGGCCAAACCCTGACACTGTGCAAAAAAAGCCTTTCTATACCCCTCCAAAGCCTGGAGAAGGTAGTACCGAAAGGAAAAAAAGAAGGGGTTATGGATATAGCTGTATTGTGATGAAATTTCTTGGGGATACTGTAAATAGATGGAAACAGGATAGACCTCATGAAATCCTTATAAATTCAGGGCATCCTGATTACCGAAAATTCCGGGCCCTTGAATCAAAAAGAGCTTATTATCCAAGTATAAGTACTCTTTATGAACGCAGAGTGGCTTTAAAGGCTATTATACAGCTGGAATACACTAATGCCTCTCCTACTGCTCGATGGGATCTGTATGAAAAATGCCACGAACAATTCTTATACTGGCTTCTGGAAAGTTCTAAAGCTGATAAAATTGATGCTGAGCCTCAGGTCCAGAAACCTGCTGTAAAAAGTCTTCCCTCAAAACCTGTCTCCGTAAGAGACCTATCAGATAAATGGGGTGCAAAACTTAACCTATAAGGAAATGATATATTATGACAAAAGAAGAGTTAATTCGGTTATTAAACAAGCATCATACCATTGGGATAGTCGCAGATAAAGTGGGTCTTTCCCGACAAAGAATCCATCAACTTATAGCAAAATATAATATTCCTTATGATAAGAAAAAAGCAGTGAAATATTACCGTCATCTAAAAAGAAATACTGAGTGGGATAAGAAGATAGTAGGTCTATTTAAAGCAGGTATTTCTGTCCAGGAAATCATGAAAATATATAATAGACGCGATTCCTGGGTCTGCTCAATACTAAGATTGCATAATGTTGATGTCAGGGCAGGTTCTCTTAAAAGGACGAAAAAACGAAATAAGGAGCTCTGTGATTTATATTATATAGGTAAATTCAGACAAATAGATTTAGCTAAAAAATACGGCTTAAGTCAGAGCCAGGTATCTATAATTATTTCACATGACAAAAGAGCAAAGGAATATCATTGGGATTATGCTGTCCGGGCGGTAACAGTAAAAAAACGAGCTGCTAGTCGATGGGGAAATTAACAAAGGAAAACTTATGCAACATCGAGGTTCTACACGAGTAGATATGGACCTTCATAATACGAATTTAATATTAAAAAGCAGGACTCTTTCTTCTGGTAATAGAATTCCTGAGAGAAAAAGCGAACAGTCCAAGATAAAAGCAAAATTTTATCTTCCTGAAGAAGACACACCTATGCTTATAGCTTTGCTTAATGATTATCCCCGTAAAGGGGATTGTTTTCAGGTTGAGGATAAGGCTTATGAAATTATGGCAATAACCAGGGAATTATTGCCAGGCACTCCCTATATGAAGGAATCTTATGGTGTGGATGTCCTTATTAAAGATGCAGGAGTTCCTGATATAAAGCCTTTCCGTAGAAAATATTATACAAAAAAAATGTAAGAGATGAAAGTTTTCGCTTAGGCTGGCGGGCTCGATGGCGAGGCCAACGTATCCCCGATTTCCATTTGGACTTGCAACCACTTGGGTGACGGAGGCTACACAATGAAGGTGGCAATGTGGCGTTGCTTAAATGCAAGGTCGGCAACACCGCCAGCTTTTTTAATATTGTGGAGCGAAAACCAAAATAAACCGGCGGGGACATTTGTCAAGGAGTATATGTGAGGATCAATCACGACTTCAAAACAGGGAAAACAGATTTAGGCTTTGAGTATGTGTTTGTAATTGGCGATCAACAGACCACATATCAATTAACGTATTTCGCTGACGGCACAGATACTTATTTGCTGACGGCACAGATACTTATTTGCTGACGGCACAGATACTTATTTAAGGTCCAAAAAATGCAAACCTACAAACAAGCAATAATCGACGGCATGGCGCGGCTCGCACTCGATCAGCATACCGTTGTCTATGGGTACAACTGCCGCTACGGCTCCAAGGCATACGGTACGCTCGTGGGAGTGCCCGAGCACATGATCGTTGAAATGCCAGTGGCCGAGGCGCTCATGACAGGCGTGGCAATCGGTGCGGCACTGGCGGGGAAAAAGCCGATACTGTTTTTTGAGCGGCAGGACTTTATTCTCCTTGCGCTCGATCAACTGTTAAACCATCTGGCCCTTGTCCGGGAACTATCACACGGCGCTATCATCGGGGGTACTAAGCCCTTTAACGCCGGGTTACAGCATTCAAAGCGGTTGATTGACATGATAAAGCACCGGATATCCTGGGAGGTGGCGTTCACTGATAAAATAGTTGAAATTATAAATGGTAACGCTTTGTTATTAACGCTAATTGAAAGGTAAATAAAGTGATTAAATACAAACCTATTTTTGAACATGTGTTGCAACTTTACGAGTATCGGATAAAGAATATTATTGTTGAGGAAGCGGATAGAAAATGTGTTATTGATAGCTATACGATTACATTTGAACCAGGTACGTGGGCAAGAGGTTCAGAGCTTACGATCCGGTTATGGGAGAATCGCTCTTATGTCCGTATAGGATCACTGGACCAAATTAATTTTCTTTTACCTAAAAAACTTTATGAGGAGTGGATTTATGATGATGAAAGAGCAAAGGATTTCAGAGATGCTGAACTTATAAAGGCTTTGGCTTCTAACGATCTAAGAGGCAAATATGCAGAGGATACTGTCCATCATCTCTGGTATACATATTGTATATTGGAAGATCCTGAAACCAATTGGGTACGTAAATTTATACCGTGGTATTATGAAACGTGGTTAATAGATTCCACAGTAGAAAAACTCTATGAGGAATGGAGAGCCAAACAGAAAGGAGATACACAGGTGTAGCGCAATCGGGTAGTGCTGTATTGCCGCCAAAATGCCAGATTCAAGACGGTTTTTGAAATCTAAGGAACCCGTGGCACTTCCAACACGCAAAGGAACGCCACGACAGGAGCGCGACTATGAATGAGGTTCAACAAGTAGTAGATGTTGTAATGGGTGCAGTGTTACGGCTTCTTCAAGATGACCCACACCAGTGGTCAGATCGCCCGTGTTATACCTGTCAGGCTATATCGTCAATCGCGGGGAAGCCGTTTGGGTGTGTGGAGCATGCCCGCCGCCGCGATCAGATTCGTAAGGAGAAGGAGCGGGAGAGTACAGGCAATACAAACTAGCGCCCGTCGTGGGCTAAAAAAGGAAATTTGGGGAATTGTCGCAGGAGCGATAAATGTAAAAAACATGGACCGTTGGTTGCAATAAACCGCGCCGGAGAGTAAGAGTTCGGCGCACTACCATTGGAGCACGTATGAAAGTTGGTTATTATGATCATTTGAATTTGAATGAAGATTCTCCTATCAAGCTGCCGTTGGATGTGGACGGTATTGCCGCTGCGGCTTTTATTATCGGCGGCGCAATATGAAACATGGAGATAAGTATCATCGCGGCACTGGTGACTTTGTAAAGGTTATGGCGTGTGTCGATGGTTATGTGATGTATCGTTTCCCAAGGTGTTATCCGGTGCTTTTGCCTGTCAAGGCGTTTCTTGCTGAGTTCGTAGAAGCGCCGCAGAACACTAAGGAGCGCCGCAAAACAGTAAAGGCGAGTACGCCCGTACAACAGACCGAAAAGCGGCCTGTTAATGTAGGGTATTATAATTATTAGGCCGCTCATCGGGCGGGTTGGCCGAACCGTTGGCTGCATACTGGCTAACTACGGGTTGCATCGGCTCTGTTCTGCTCTCGTTCGGCAGTCAAAGGTTGTTGGCAAGCGCAGCGAGCTAATTGACGCGATGGAAAAGTTACTCAATGAAGGTTCGTACTAACTCCCTGCATTTACTACAGACATTGCTAAAGCATGTTGAACCAGCATCTAAATGAGGCGGCACTTCGTCGTTGTGTGACATAGCGCGAAAGGAGTTGAACGGATACTTCTCAAACAGGCGATGTATTGGCATAACTGTGATACGGATAAGCCTCCCGGAGCTTGGGATTGTGTAACACAAGATTCTCTTGTTTTAGACCGGCTTAATTTTTTCATTCGAGGATAAGGAGAAAATCATGGCACAGGGAGAATTTACAAAAGAAGAGGCGGCGGAAACTGAAAAAGCCGTTGATGAAATGTTCCGGGCTTTGCCAAAAACCAGGCAACGTGAATATCTCGGACATTTAAACGATATATTTTTATTTATATCCGCCGCCAAAAAGAATGCGCCCGCAGAAAAAGAGGTTAATCAAGCTCTCGATACTTAAAGGTCTCAGGGTAAGTTGAAGCAGTGGTTCGGTCGTTATAGTTATCTCTGGCTAATGAGCAGTATTGCATAAAGTCTTTATGCTTGCATGAGTTCCAATAGATACATTCCTTGTGCATGCATTCCATGTCAGACTCTATCTTTTAAGAAATATTCTATGACTTTTATAGCTTTCCTGTCCTGACCAGGTTTAGTCCTTGGAGATTTTTTCCAGAATTTCTTATCAGGAGCATGAATCTCCTGATGCTCACCTTTATCCGTGAGCTCTAAATTGGATATAGAATTATTACTAGGGTCTCCATCCTTATGGTGTATATCAGTCGTATCCGGATCCGTTATCCTCCCCAGATGATTATCCATTATGACCCTGTGCAGGTATACGTATTTCTTCTTCCTGTCAGGAAGTGAAATAGCATGAGGATGAACAGGTATAGTTTCACAAACAAGATGCCCTTTAGCATCCCCTTTTACAATAGAATCGGGAATTATTTTAAACTTTTTAAATTTTGCTTCTATCATGATTAATTAATT
>Ga0307376_10003139_pt1 | contig 15575 bp, 22 predicted proteins | sample TR2MG_FD_202536 | JGI IMG/M metagenome (GOLD analysis project Ga0307376, IMG submission 202536) | Soil microbial communities from Risofladan, Vaasa, Finland - TR-2 | ecosystem: Environmental > Terrestrial > Soil > Coastal area > Acid sulfate soil | place: Finland: Risofladan, Vaasa | collected...
CTGAAATCCCCATTTTCGCCGCGGAAAAGTCCCCACTCTGTTGGTTAGCTGGTGGCCTCAGCCGGTGCTGATTGGGGCGCGACCGAGGCTATCAGGCCGGCAGTTGGGAGCGGGCCCGACGGGTGGTGGCCAAGGTGGAGTGGTACCAAGGGGAACTCTTCCCGCGGGTCGGCTTTGTGGTGACCAATATGAGGGCCCAGCCGCAGCGGGTGGTGCGTTTCTACAACGGGAGAGGGACCGCCGAAGGGTGGATCAAGGAGGGCAAGTACGCGCTGCACTGGACCCGTCTCTCCTGCCATCGGGTCCGGGCCAACCAGGTGCGGCTGGCGCTGTTCGCACTGGCCTACAATCCGCCTCAGGCGGACTGGCGCTGCCCCGCGCGGTAGCGCACTGGTCCCTGAGGAGCGTGCAAGCGAAGCTGATCAAGATCGGGGCGAAGGTGGTCACCCACTCCCGGCGGATCATCTTCCAGATGGCGGAGGTGGCGGTGCCGAAGATGCTGTTCGAGGCGATCCTGAAACGAATAGGGGGGCTGGTACCAGCTCCCGCCGCATAGCGGTGGGCGACTGGACAGAGGAGGAAGTGGCTACAACGACCGGGAGGGAGCGTGTCTTCCGGGGGTTGGAGAGCGGCCTGAGGCCAGCCCGCAGGGGCCTGATGGGCCGGAAGCAGTTCGAATTAGGGCAAATCTCGTGGTCCCTACCCCGCTGGCGGCAGGAAGCCAGACAAGAAACAGAGAGATCTCCTCTCCGGGCAAGGGACAGCGGGTTGATATGGGGAATCCCGGCTGAAAGACTCTCATTCCGAGTGGTACAAGAATGGGGGCAAGGCCCTATGATCCAGGACTAACATAAGCCCTGGTATCGATTATGGGGGCAGGTCAGGGAGATGAGACGTTGATAGCCGAGCAACCGAATATCCTGCTGATCATCACGGACCATCAGGCCTTCTATCACCACGATCGGCCTGGTGAATTCGAGTATGTGTGGCCAAATCTCGCGCGGCTCGCCGCGGAGGGTATCAGCTTCGGCCGCGCTTACTCGATCTGCCCACTCTGCACTCCGGCGCGGGCGAGCATGATGACGGGGCTCTACCCGAGCAGGCACGGCCTCATCCGGAACACCGACGGTGCAGCCAAGCCCGATTTCGCTTCGGGCCAACTCCTGTACAGCCACTACCTTTCTCAGGCAGGCTATCGCAACGCCTATGTCGGGAAGTGGCACTGCGGACGGACACGCCTGCCGCTGGACTACGGTATCGAGGGTTGGAGTCTGCCCGACTACGGCATTGTCTACACGTGCGATGCGTACAAGGGGTATTCGAAGGCGGGAGGAATGGGCGAAGCCCGGGCGCGCATCGAGCATAGCCTCGACCATCCGGAATGGTCTGGACAGACACTCACGCTTCATCACCCGTCGCCATGGCATTTCATGAACTGCAGCGGCGTTCTGGAGGGCCCCCCCGAAGCCCACGAGGAGCAGTTCGTGGCCCAACTGGCCGTTGACAAACTGAAGACACTGGCAGAGGGCTCGCAGCCCTGGAGTCTCGTGGCCAGCTTCTGGGGCCCCCACCAACCCTACTTCCCCTCTGAGCCCTTCGCATCCATGGTGGATCCAGCGAGAATACCCGAGTACCCTAGCTTTCGTGACGATCTGTCCGGAAGACCGCTGCGCCACCTGCTACATCGTGATTTCCACCATCCCGGTGCCTGGCAGTTGAGAGACTGGTCGGCCTGGCAACAGATCCTAGCTAGAGCGTATGGCCAGGGATTCCAGGCTGATGCCGCTGTGGGCCAAGTCCTTGACGCCCTCGATGAGTGCGACGCAGCTGAGAATACGATTGTGATCTGGTGTTCCGACCACGGGGATGCGCTTGCCAGCCACGGCGGCCTCTGGGATAAGGCGTCTACCTTCACCGAGGAAGTGGCACGCATTCCGCTGGCCGTGCGCTGGCCCGCCCGTTTTGCGAGGGGACGTTCATCTGACCAGCTTGTCAGCAACATGGATGTGACCGCTACGATGCTTGCAGCGGCCGGTGTTTCCGTACCCAAGACGATGGATAGCCGATCGTTGCTGCCGCTATGTGAAGACAATACCGCCGTCGATTGGCCGGATGAACTGATCTGCGAACACCACGGACATGGTGAGGATATCCTGCAGCGCATTGTCATGCATGACCGTTTCAAGTATGTGGCGGCAATGTACGATGGGGATGAATTGTACGACCTGCAAGAAGATCCGTACGAACTGCATAACCTGATCGACGATCCTGCGTATCACAAGACAGTGAACGATCTCAGACGACGTATCATACAACACATCACCAAAACAGACGACCGACGGGGATATTTACTGGCATACTCATTGGAGCAAGGGTTCTGATCTTCGGGTAGCGCATCTACGTCGTCCCTTCTCTCTGCCGTCGGATTCGTAGGCAGGACCGGGCGTCCTTCCATCAGCTCTTGAGGGCGATGAGGCTAGTGAGATCATGTAGCCCGGGCTCCCAGCGGCATTAGTCGCGCCTGACGTGCACGGGCGGCACCTTCTTGGGAAGGCGGCAGCATGGCTGCGTGACGTCGGGCCGGTTCCATCGACCCCTGACGCGGACAACCGGCTTGGCCGGAGAACGCACTGGCACACACTGCTAGCGGCAGAGATCAGCGCCTCCGATTCTGTCTTAACCACTCCGGTCCTTCTGTGCTATACTTTGTGATGGCGACCCAGGCGCGGTCGCCGCGAGGAAAGGAGTACCGTAGTAAATGTTGCTTCCCCACTCTCATATTATAATTATAGTGGCTATCTGCCAAAAGGACAACCCCCGTCTTCCTTAGCAGACGCCAGTCTCACAGGTAGGGATGGTGTGCCAGGGGGACCCCTAGGTGGGAAGGGGAGTGAGCCTCTTCTACCCAGGGGGGTTGGGGAGTAGACCCTTACTCCCCTATGCTTGAAGTTCAAGGATGGGGAAGATCTCGGCGTGGAGGGTCACCCATTCTCGATGAAAGGCGATGGCAGCCCTCAAATCGGGTTCCCGCTCCCCGATGTAGCTGTCTTGAGGGTCCGACCAGGCGCTGGCGGCTCTTCGCTCTGTGTCCTCGAGAGTGGATGCCCGAGCGAGTGCGTCGTTGAGCTGACCCTTCATCTCGGTGATGTCGATCCCCATGCGGGAGCTGAGCCACGTCCTGATAAGGCTCGCCGCTTCGGAGACCGCTCGGCACTGAGACTGGAGCTGTGTGGAGGCCCCCAAGGCAGGCAGGAAGGTGGCCCTTCTCAGGCGACCTTCCAGCTCTTCCCACTTCTTCGTCAAGGCAGCAAATCGAACCACCTTGACCCCTGTCAGGGGCGGTGCCGTGGGAATCGACTGGACCCCCATGGCGTCGATGACCGAGTTGGTGAGTTCTTGAAGTCCCATCTTGGCTTGCCTCCTATCGGCAGAGTGAGTTGATTTCGCGGTACAGCGTGTTGGTGTCCATGGGCTGCCCAGCTCCACCCATGCCGACGAGCAGCGGAGCCCAGTAGTTGAGACGAGCCTGCTGAGCGGCTGAGAGCGCGACCATCGGGGTGTTGCAGGCGTCGCAGAGGTCGCCGACTGACTTCGAGCCCAAGATCGCACAGGTGGGGCATACAGCCCACCCAGGGATCGTGCGAGTGGGCCCTCCCACAGGCGGTCCTTCGACAGTGTTACCTGCTCCATCGGTGAATCTTGCTCCTGGAAACTGTGTTCCCATCGTCACATCTCCTTTCAGTGTATTGTGAATCCTCCGTGCGTCACGATCACCTCAGCTTCTTCTTCGTCTGCTTCATCGTCGAGCACGCCCAACTTCACCATCTGCTGCTTGACGAGATCGCAGAGCTTCGTGATTATGTTTCCCTGCATCGCGATCATCGCGATGTAGCCGTCGCGCTCCTTGTCACCCATTCCCATGGGGGCCTCCTCTCAGCCGTAACTCTCCGCCCGATACCTGCTGTAGAGCTCAGGATCTGATCGAAACGCTTCCTCCATGGCAGAGTTGATGTCCTCACTTTCGCCCTTCGCGACTCTCTGAGCGGCGAGTTCGAGGACTTCCTTGTAGACGGGAAGGCGCCCTTCGCTCTTCTTCACTTCTTCGGCTTCGGCCTCGTCTTCGAGCCGACGTGCGGAGTTTCCGAAGGGATCCACTCCCTTTCTCACCTCGTCGACGTAGATCTCACAGCAGCCTGTGCGAACGAGTGCCCCCTGAATCACGTCCGGGTCGACTCTCTGGTCCAACGCACCATCGACGACGGACCGGACAGACCCTTCGACTCCGCACTCCTTGTACGCCAGCAGGAGTCCATCCAGCGTCTCGGGATCTTCGAGGTCAGATTTGGAGATCGTGACCTCACCCTTCTGAATCCTCTCCATGAGTGTGCTCATCTCGGTATCACCTCCTTCATCCTCAGATTTTACGAGTAAGAACTTTCTGCGATTCGCTGGCCTCCGCACCACATGCACTGCGGTTGTCACAAGCCGTTTCATTTCCCCCATGGGGGTCTCTCTTTCTCTCTCCCTGTGGCGAATTGAGCGGGGCCCGAGGTGGGTGATCCCGAACCCCGCTCCCGTCTTTGAGTGTGTGGAGTCGACCAAGAGCCCCCCACACTCCCGTCTGAGCGTTGAGCGAAGGTGAGTTGATGGCTCATCGTCGCTCCAGCAAGATACGACTCTACCATCCCGACCTCGTGACGGGTCGAGATATCGCTCGCAACCAGGCAATTGCCGTGGCTTTGATTTTCAGGCGTCGACGCAACCTGAGACCGCGACATTTCTCCAGTGACCAGAGGGCTCTTGGGAGGATCAGTCCCTGCCCCCTGCGTATGGCTAGTTAGTGATGGGTTGCTCATACCACTTTGAGCCCCCCAGATGTAGCGATGAGTCCCGAATGTGCCTCGGACTTCTCTGCCCTCTGAACTGTGTCGATGTCCTGGGAACTGTGGCACAGTGCCTCAAGCCTCACCAGCTCTTCATCAGAGAGCAAGTTCACTGTGTCGGGTGACACCGATGCTAGAGCAAGGAGCTCTGTTCCTGTAGGGTTCTCTTTCATCACTTCCCTCGTCTCATTCGTCTCATTTTGTGATTCTCGTTGAGTTGAGAGTGGTACGAGAGAATGGGTTTTGTGAGTTGAGCGAGTACGGTGTATAACACACCCACCCCGCTCACTCTTCCCGCCGGTCGTAATTTCGAACGCCTCGCATTTAGGAAGGTAATCCTTTTCAAATGGAGATCCCTGTGTCACTTGGGAGTACCCCCCTCTACTCCTGTCTCCCGTCTTGACAACCCCCATCTGTCAGTAGGAGGTACCGGGACCAGCCACTCCCCAGGGTCTGGCCCTCTCTTCACATCTTCAACATCATCATCTCGACTCGCTGAACTCCCACTCGTCACTGACGGGCCCCAGCCCTCATCTCCCAACCTCTCTGGCTCCACTCCATCTACCACCGTCTCTGTCTGCTCTGGTGGAGTCTCTACCTCTACCATCATCTCCGCCTGTACCTCCGGCAGAGCTTTGGTTGTCTCTTGGATTGGATCATCAGAGGTATCTGTAGTGGGCGGGATCAGACCTGTCTCTACCACCACTTCCATCCCTTGGTGGTGCGTTGGTAGGTCACCCCTCCATATCAAGTTGACTCGTACTACATCGCTCTCATCGCTGGTCAGGTCGAGGTCGGGAGAGAGGTGTTTGGAGATCAGTCGCTCCTCCGTCGCCCTGGTCTCTATAAGACGTAGAGCTTTGATGAGAGCCGACCGACTATCGCCTAACTCGTCCAGGATCGTATCCATCACTTCTGCTGGTGTACTGCCCCCCGAAAGTAGTTCAACAAACCTTAGACGTAGAGTCTCTACCTGCTCGCTGGGTATCTCAGGCGCGGGGGAAGATGAGAGTAGTGGGAGTTGGGCTAGATGGCGGTAGCAGTAGGGCTGACTGCGATTAGCAGGCATCCCACACTGTTTCCCCCCTGACAGGATGCACTGGCATCTGGGGAGAGGTCCACTGTTCTGTAGGGTGTGGCTAAGGAAGGGCTCTATCTGCCTGTAACTCCCAGTGGGCGGGGGAAAGTGTGAGATTGCGCTCCCACACTCCCTCACATCACTCTCACTCCCCGACTCCTGCTTCTTCAAATCGGTGATGCCCATCACTCACTCACTCCCACGGCAGATTGAGAAGGAGAGAGGGGTGTGGTGGTGGAGGCGAGGAGAAGCACCACAACCCCCCTCTGCCGGAGATGCTGAGTTTCGGTGGAGGCGATCCCTCGAGATCCCACCCATAAGGCGGGGCAATGGCGGGACCACCTCCACCTTTCTCTCCCCCTGTAGACTAGGGCTTACTTCCACTCCCACTGACCTTCTCTCTCTTGTGAGACTGGAAAGTTGTAGGTTTGTTGTAGGTACATAATCTACAACTCCTACAACACCTACAACTCTTTCTCCCCGAGTCTCTGAGCTCAAGCCCTTACTTACTTCTCTCCGTAGTTGTAGGAGTTGTAGGTGTTGTAGATGTTGTGGAGACCGTAGGTGTTGTAAGTGTTGTAGGAGTTGTAGATTAGCACACACGACAGTCTCACAAACCCCCCCAGCTCTTTGCTCTCTCACGGTTTCGAAGTTGTGGACCTTCATTTGCCTACAACTCCTCCCCCGTCACAGAGTACTCTCCCTTGAGACGGCAGATCTTCCCCCGTCTCACTAAGCTTTGAAGAGAGTTGCCGAGGGACGAGGCGTGAGACGCCAGGTCGGGATGCTTCGCCAGGTCACTGTGCCTCATCCCTCCGCCCCCTGCCAAGACCTTCAGGATCTTCTCCTGGACGTTGGCTCTGGAGTCCAGAGGCGTTGTTGGGTGAGGTGGCGATGAGACTTTCACGAACTCCTCCGGGGTCGTAGCCCTGAAGTTCAACCCCACGCAGAACTCGTCTGGGGAGCTCTCATGCCAGGACATCCCAGCGGCGTTGGACTCCCGCAAGGTGAGTCGGCTCTTCTTCTGATGGTCGGCGTTCTTGTCCGTCACCATCAGCGTGATCGGGATCGAGATGATCTGGCTCGACCCTCTGAACTCCTGGATCGCTGGGGGGTCGAATCTGCCCTGAAAGAAGATGCTCTCGGACTTCTTCCTGAGGTGGTGGGTGATGATGATCAGGGCTCCGTGCAGGGATGCGATCTCCTGGAATCGAGTCAGAATCCCTGACACGTACTGAGCCTTGTTCTCTTCATCCATCAACCCCGCCCCGAACCCGTCGATCACGATCACTTTGATCCCGCCCCTGGCGAAAGCCTCCACAGCAGCGAACAGATCATCATCGATCCACTGCTTCAACCGTGGGAGTTCCCCCTCTGGCGGGGCCTGGACCGATGAGACGATCTCCCCAGTGCGCAGACCTAGCTGCTTCATCCTCTGGCTGTTGAGTTGCCACCTCGCTTCGCAGTCGATGAAGGCGATCTGGAGAGGCTCCCCTTGGTACTCAGTGCCGTCAGGCCACAGAGGCGTCACTCCCTGCAGAGTGGCGAACATTCTGAAGATAGCGTGGCTCTTCCCCGTTCCCTTCTCACCCCCGATGAAGGCTACCGTTCCAGCGACCAGCCAGCTAGGCCACACCCACTCTAGATCACCCAAGGTCTTCCCCACCTCCTCCACCGACAAGAAGTGGGCCCTCTCCTCTGGGTCCACTTCTTTCAGCGTTTCTCTGATGACCCCGGCGCGCTGATCGCGAGACAGTGCCCCCATGAGCTGGAGCGCCACTCTGATCTTCCAGAAGTCGCTCCCTTCTGCTCCCTGCTCGACCGCTGTGCACAGACCAGTCACGTAGGCCTCGCTTCTCCTGTGGCCCGCTTCTTCGAGGATCAGCTCTCGTGCTTGCCTCTCAGCGAGCCTGTCCAACCTGTCTTTCGCCATTGCTTACTCTCCCTACACTCTCTCCTTTCAGTCCCGTAATCGGGTCCATCGGAGTGTTCGGCTTGCTACTCGCTACTACGAAGGGTCGTAGTCGAAGTAGACCGCAGCCAAGTAGCGCCACCTCTCAGCCTGCATGGTATAGCCGTCGGCGCCACCGATCGCCTCAGCCGGTCGGGCCTTTGCCTCGTGTTCTAGCAGGGCAGCGCCCCATCGCAGCGTATCGGCAATATCCTGACGCTCCATATTTGGAGTCTCCATGAGGTTCGTCTCGACCTTCGCCAAGTTCGTCGCCAGGAAGAGAGCCGCTGCCAGGTCTCTCATCTGGAACGATGCCATCTGCTCTCTGCTCACACCGACGTTCGAGCCGTAGAGGTCCGGGGTCAGCCCCATGGTGATACCCGCCTCGACCGCGAAGCCGATGTCGTCGTTGTGGGGACTGTCCACAGCCACATCGGTGAAGTAGTCTGAGCCGGGGAAGTGCAGCACATCATCCACCAGCCCGTATGCACAGGCTCCTATGAAGCCTGCCAGCAGTGCAAGTACAACCGTAAGCATGTGACTTCTCATCATCTCTCCCTCCCTACGCTATGACGTAGCCTTCTATCGACGTTCGCGCGTCCCCAACAGCAGCCCCATGGGAGACTACTCGTACCCACATCTTGAAGTCCGCCCCATGGGGGTTTTCAATCGGCTGTACGTCTCCTGGTTCGATTCGCAAGTCGAGACGTTTGAGTGTCACCGTCACCGGATGATGGCTGAGTGTGGCGATGGTCATCTCTTGCTCAGCGATGAGAGCCCCTTGATCCCAGAGTTGTATGAGTGGATTCTCGACACTCATAGAGTTGTCGCCCCAGATAGCGATGAGGGCGTCGCTCCATTCCTGCACGTAGACAAGGGGATGGATGACCTCGACACGATGCCCCAGTACGTCGATCTCGCAGTCGATTTCTGCTGGCGGGGGGATGCTTTGGACGTGCAAGCTGACCTCAACAACATGGCGCTTCATTCCTGCGTGGTAGAAGTCGCTGGCAGGGTCCGTATGGATCACCTCAGGGAGATGCAACCAGAAAGCTGCTGTGTCGTCTCCGATGTTGTACCGTATTGGCCCGACCTCACTGCACAGATCTCTCCAGTCTACTTCTTCGGCACCTTGGAACCAGAGGTGCAGGTGAAAACGTTCACCCACCTCAAAGGCATAGTAGACGTCGCCATTTGCTTCGTAGATCGTATAGTTGTTACCGTCGAACTTGAAGATGAAGTGCGTCGTGCCCAATACGGAGTGGTCGGCAATTGAAACCATTTCTTCGGGGTGCGTCCCGCCGATGACTCTGACCCTCGTGGAGGTAGGTTCGGTGTCTACAGGCCCGTCGATAGAAGCGATCGACGTAGCCGGTAAGGTGAAGGGCACTTCAGCCCACGTCGCAGGTAGTCCAACGGGGATAAGTCTGCCGCTTGTCACTCGCCCCTCGTAGTCAAACCACAGCCTGTACCCGCTTGGCTGAAGGCACATAGCCGCAGCCACGGCAACAGCTTCCTGCGAGAATTGGGCACCGCCCAACAGGTCCCAGTTACCTAGCACGTCGAGATTGAAGTCTCCCGGCCACGTGAAGCCGTAGAATCGCTCGAAGAGGTCGATGATGACCTCATGGGCAGTCCAGAGGGTTGGGGTCGCGCCTTCTGGACCGTAGAGAGGCGATGTGATGATGTGCTGAAAAGGATTCTTAGCGCGGTCGAGAACTTCTAGCTCGACGAGCCCTGTCGCTGAGCCGTATCGCGGGCTGTTCGTATGGATCTCCCCCGTCATAACCCGCCAGTACGTCGCAACCCCCGCCAGTCGCTCACCCATCTCGATCTGAACTGTTGCGTTCGCCGCTCGAACTGCAGCAGCGTAGATACCTGAGATCGGATCGAACTGACCCGCTTCATTGTTGATAGTGATCGTCGCCCCGTTCGCACTTCTAAGAGGACGCCCCACCTCGACTGAATCGACCCAAGGAGTGATATCAAGAGGGTCGTCAATTGCCCCATCCCCATGGCCAGCTAACAGCACTCGCCACACAGGATGTGCGACGGACTCCAATTGTGCGGCGGCGTATGCTACGGCATCTGCCCCGAGGTCTCTCATCCCGCACTCGCCTTCTGCAACAGAGTCTCTCGCCACTGGTGCCGTTCAGTGGATTTCCCACAGTGCACACACGTCAGAAGGATCGCTATGGTGGAGACGAGCTGAACTGTCCCACACTGCGGACACACTCGATGCTGTCGACGCTGTTTCATCTCAGGACCCCCATCCCTATCGGCTGTCGGCGCGGTCGGATCCCTAGCGCGAGCCTGGCTTCGTTGGGGTTGAGCCCGCTGCCGGTGGAAGCGAACCACCACTCGAGAACCTGCTCACTCTCGGCTGTAATCGGCTCCCTCAACTTCTCTTTGATTCGCTCCGGAAGATCCTCTGCTTTCATCTCGAGACTCCTCTGTAGGGCAAGATTGCGCTCTCCCTCGACACGATTCATGAAGACATCCATTCTCTCAAAGACCAGCGGGCGGTCCCTACATGGGTCCCTGGTCGCTGGTCTCTCCCTGAGAGCGCTAATGCTCTGCCTGCGTTCAAGCAGCTCAAGTAGGGAGGAGGTCATGCTAGACCCCGTCGTCTAGCAGCGCTCCTCTTCATCGACTTGATACGGCGCGCTCTCTTCACAGGGTCTTGCCAAGCTGCCTTCTGAGCCTCACTCCGACGCTTCCTCACGTCAGGTCTCAAGTTGGCTGCCTTGATCGCCTCCCTTCGACGCTCCCGCTCCCCAGGCCTCGCGAGGGCAGCAACCCTCGCTTCACTCATGCGCTTCTTCACTTGGGGATCGCGCATCAGTGCCTTCATCTTCTCACTCTGCTGCTTCCTCAACTCGGGCTCGCCCTGCCAGCGATCTCTCACCGCCTCGCCTATTCGCTGCCTCACGTCGGGTCTTGCGAGAGCTGCCTTCATAGTCCTCACGCGGCGCTCTCGAACTACGGGATCGCGCCAGGACGCCTTCGACGCCCGACTCTTTGATTCACTCACATACATCAGTGGCTCAACTGCCATCATCGATCCTCGTCAAAGTTGAGAGTCAGAGCCCCGAGCAATCCCAATCTGAACAGCGAGGCTACCACCCAACTCGCTTCGCAGGCGTTCATCCTCAAGGCCTTGAGTAGATCCGCCATGGGAATCGGGCCACCCCCGTTCCGAGCCCGGAGGGTGCCCAGATAGAGAGTGACTCTGGAATCGAGGTAGACGGGAGCCTCTCCCTCCAGCTCCGAGAGCCGCTCAACGGCGATGGCAACCTCCTCGAACTCACCCCCCAAGAGGCGAGCGAGATGTCGCCGGTGCTTCAGCATCGCTGGGAGTATGTCCCCACGGGTCCACCATGAAAGCTGCGACTGCTTGCAGCCCACTTCGGCAGCTAGGCTGTCCTGGGTCTTCCCAACCGGGACCATGAGTTCTCGAAATCGTCGCCCGATGGCGCGCCTGTCAATTAGCATTGTTGGCCTCTACAACAATGATAATTTGTCTCTGCCAGAACAACAACCCCCCTCAAACCCCCAGTCAGCACCATCACAAGGGAAAAAAAGTCGGGGTAGTTTCAGCAAGAGGGACTCACAAAGTCCCCCCCAGCCCCTGAGCTGAAGGGACTGAGGGGTGCTGCTACTTCGCCGGCTCGGGGGGCTTCCTTTGCGCTGTGAGCTTTCTCTGCGCTTCGAGCTTCGAAAACTCCTCTGGGCTCATCTCCACCAGCGCGAGCTGAATCTTCCGAGCCGTGGGGCTCTGAAGGGGGCGGACCTTCGCCCCGGGACCCAATCGCTTCGCCAGCCGATCAGCTCCCTTCTGCTCCATGGGCCCGACCAACTGGCCCTCCACCTCAACGACGTGATACGTGATCGACATCTTCTCTTTCCCTCACTTTCTCCCCATAGGGGGTACAACGGCGCTGAAGTATGAGAGCAGAGGGCACCCACTGGGAAGGCGAGAGGGTGAGGGGGAAACCTCTCTACCCTCGCGCAGTGGGCACCCAATCATCCTTGTCGCTCCTTTCGTCGTTCTGCCTGCTTCACTCTCCACCAGAGAGTACAGGCTGGCCACCCCAGCTCCTGGGCAGCAGCGGCGTACCCAAACTCCCTCGCTAAGTGGCGGGCTCGTCGGAGAAGGAATTGCTGTGTGGGATCAGGGACCAGAGTTCCCTCACCCCCGATCTTGTACCCGAAGGGCGGTCGCCCCACGTGCTTCCCTTGGCGCTTGGCTTCAGCCATTCCCTCCCGAACTCGATCTGCGATCTGCTTTCGCTCCATCTGCGCGAGCCCGGCTAGGATGGTGAGGACGAATTCGCCTGCGGGTGTGGTGGGGTCGATTCCCTCATTGATCGAGACAAGCCTCACCCCGTTCTGAGTGAAGTGGTCCTCGACCAGCGCAAGGAGCTGCCTCGTGTTCCTGCTGAGGCGATCCAATCTGGTGACGAGAACCACCTCGGGGTCGTCCCCCATGGTCGCTAGAAGCTGTAGAAGGGCGGGGCGGTTATTGAGGTCCTTCCCGGAAAGCCCCTCGTCGGCGTAGACCTTGACGAGGTCCCATCCCTTCGCAGTACAGTAGGCCTGAATCTGGCGCCGTTGGGCGAGAAGAGAAAACCCATGATCCCTCTGTTCCTCTGTACTAACTCGGATGTACCCTACGGCGTTCATGGCAGCTCCCGTCCCTTTTGTGTTATACTTTGTGATGGCGATCCAGGCGCGGTCGCCGCGAGGAAAGGAGTAGCTTTATGCGAGCGGAGCAAGTCGAGATCGCAGTCACTGTGCGTGCCGAGGTCGGCAAGAAGGCCACCCGGCGGCTGCGGACACGGGGACAGGTCCCGGCGGTGATATATGGACGGGGGGCGGACCCGATAGCAGTGTCGGTGGATGAGGCCGCGTTTGGCCATTCGGTGCCGGCGGCGGGCCGGTATTCGACGCTGATCAACGTGAAGATCGAAGGGGCGGAGACAGACAGCCCGACCGTAATGGTCAAGGACCTTCAGTATGATCTGGTGGACCAGCGGATCGTCAGCATCGACTTCCAGAGGATCTCGCTTCAGGAAATGATTCACACGCACGTGCCGATCAGGCACACTGGGGAGAGCCCGGGGGTGAAGCGGGGAGGCATCATCGATCAGGTGCAGCACGACATCATGGTGGAATGCCTGCCGACGGATATGCCGGATCATCTTGAGGTGGACATCTCCGGCCTGGAGATATCCGACAGCGTTCGCGTGAAAGATCTGATCGTGCCTTCGGGGGTGAAGGTGATGGCGCCGGAGGACGAGGTCGTCATCGTGATCGCCGCGCCGGTCCGCGAGGAGGAAGTGGCGGCGGAGCTGCCGGCGGAAGGCGCTCTTGTGGAAGAGACGGCGGAGCCGGAGGTGATTGGCGAAGAGGCAGGGGAAGCGTAGCCGGGGGAGCGGGAATAGGCGAAGCGAACGGAGGTCGGGACCGGCCGGATGGCAGTCCCGACCTCTTTTTCGTTTGCGTTAGAAGAGGCCGGCCTTGTCCTGCTCTTTCTTCTCGCGCTTTTCCTTGCGGCGCTGCTTGATGTCTTTCTTCGGCTTCTTCTTTTCCTTCTTGAGATGGCTTTTGTCTCCACGCTGCATAGGCATCTTTCATCCCTCCCCTGTGACTCGTGTTGCGCTATTGGCAGTTCTACGCGAGAGGCCGTGCCTGCGGCCGGCGGCTACTTCTTGTCGTCTTCCCAGTATCGGTCGAATATGGTCGAGACCGATGAATCGGCGTGGACGCGCTTGATGGCTTCGGCGACGATCGGGGCGATGGAGAGAACGCGTATCTTGCTGCCCCGCTTCGCCGGCGGAATCGGGATCGTATCGGTGAGCACGATCTCCTTGATGGGGGCCGTCTCGAGTCCAGCGACGGCGTCGCCCGAGAGAATGCCATGGGTGGCATAGGCGTAGATCTCGGAGGCGCCCCTCTCGGCGACCATCTCGGCGGCGGAGACGATGGAGCCGGCGGTGTCGATGATGTCGTCCATGAGGACGGCCCGCTTGCCTGCGAGGTCCCCAATGACCTGGATGACCTCGACGAGGTTGGGTTCCGGGCGTCGCTTGGCGATGATTGCGAGGGAGGCGCTGAGCCTGTCGGCAAGGACCTTTGCGGTGCCGACGCCGCCGACATCGGGCGAAACGACGACGGTGTCAGGCCCGGTGAACCCTCGCGAAACGAGATCCTCGGCGAGGAGGGGGCCGGCAGGGATGTGATCGACGGGGATGTCGAAGAATCCTTGGATGGATTGGACGTGGAGGTCGACGGTGAGGATGCGGTCGGCCCCGGCAACCGAGATGAGATCGGCGACGAGCTTGGCGGCGATGGGCTCTCGGGGCTTGGTCTTCTTCTCCTGCCGGGCGTAGCCGTAGTAGGGAATGACTGCGGTGGTGCGGCGCGCGGAGGCGCGCTTGAGGGCATCGAGGATGACGAGGAGCTCCATGATGTTCTCGGACGTGGGGGGGCAGGTGGGTTGGACGAGGAATACGTCGGCGCCTCTGACGCTCTCCTCGATGCGGACGCGGATCTCGCCGTCGGCGAACCGCCCGACCTCCATGTTCGAGAGGGGGACCCCGACGCGATGGGCGATGGCCTCGCTCAGCGGCCTGTTGGCGTTGCCGCTGAGGATTCGTAATTCGTCGCTTCTGTCTGCTTCCACCGGGGTGCCTCCGCCGGCCGGCGACTAGCGCGTGCCGCCGCTGGAGGATAGCTGCTGGGCCCGCTCGAGGTCCTCGATGGTATTGACGCCCATTCCGTTGTGGGGCACCTCGAGCGCAACGGCGTCTACCCGCTGCTTGCGGGCAACGAGGATTTCGATCGCATCTGTAAGGTAGTACTGGGCCTGGGCGTTCTCCCGCTTCAGCTCGGAGAGCACCTCGAAGATGAGTGGCGCCTGGAAGCAGTAGACACCGACGTTGACCTCGCCGATCTTGAGCTGCTCTTCGTCTGCGTCGCGGGCCTCCACGATGCCCTGCACCGTGCCGTCGGCCGCGCGGATGATGCGACCGAGCCGGCCCGGCTCCGGGAGGACCGCGGTGAGCATGGTGGCGGCGGGACGCGAGAGGAGGTGGTGGTCGATCAGCCGCGAAACGTCGTCTTTCGTCAGGAGCGGGATGTCGGCGTAGGCGATGATGACCGGGCCTTCGTAGTCGGCGAGGGCGACTCGCGAACAGCGGGCCGCGTGGCCGGTGCCGAGCTGCTCCTCCTGGACGACGTATTCGACTCCATCTCCCATGGCGGCGCGGACGTCGTCCGCACGATGGCCGACGACGGCGATAATGCGGGTGACTCCGGCTCCTCGCATGGCGTCGGCGACGCGAGCCGCCATCGGTCTGCCGCCCACAGGCACGACGGCTTTGGGCTGGCGAACGTTCATTCGCGTGCCCTTGCCTGCTGCAAGTATGACTCCGGGGGGGGTGCTTCGGTGCGGATTCTCCCGACGGTTCCTGCTCACCTGGTGTCTCTCCGTAGTTTGTGGCGAGGGGAACGTATCCTCCTCAAGTCGACGTCGCCCGTTATTCCCTTTCCATCTTTTCATGGCTGCCGGGCCAGGACTCGAACCTGGAAAAGAGGCTCCAAAGGCCCCTGTGTTGCCAATTACACCACCCGGCAGGGCCGCCGAGCGATTCTACCA
>Ga0307376_10003142_pt1 | contig 15569 bp, 31 predicted proteins | sample TR2MG_FD_202536 | JGI IMG/M metagenome (GOLD analysis project Ga0307376, IMG submission 202536) | Soil microbial communities from Risofladan, Vaasa, Finland - TR-2 | ecosystem: Environmental > Terrestrial > Soil > Coastal area > Acid sulfate soil | place: Finland: Risofladan, Vaasa | collected...
CTAATTGTTATTCCAGCTAGCACGCCTAATACAGCAGCTATCTTTAGTTTTTTCCAACTCATGTTATTTGTTTTCGTTATCATAACGGTCTACTAATTTGCGTAAACCGATTACAGTACCTCCTATTAATAAGAAGATAATTAATGCAACTAAGAATAGCATAATTTTAAGTTTTAGGTGGTGTTAATAATATACCGCAATGCATACATATCCAGCTGTTTCCAACCATTTTTGGAAAATGCAAAATTCTACAGCCAATGGGCTTTTGATTAAGAGTTAACATATATGTTTCCTTTAGCTATTGCTTCTCTTTTAACTTTACTGTGGTAAGCCGCTTCTATTAAACCGATGCCAACACTTATTGCGTTTTCAGGAGTTAGTGCGAAACATACCTGATTGTTTTCAGTAAAACTGTCTTCGATTGCTTGATTAGATGTCTTATCATGATGAAGATGTAAAAAGATTTCATCGTAAGCTATCTCAAGCGTAATGAGATCCGGTTGAACCTCATCATATTTCATTTTATCCATACTATATGAATTTATAACCCTTCTCGGTATCTACAAATGCTATTTGAGAAACATGATGCTTCGCTAAGACAGGTTTTATTTTTAATAATTCTATCTCAGTTTTTTCATTACTAAGATTACGCTTTAACTGTAACATTAATGTTCTAGTAGCTTTATGTTTTACGTAAGGTAACTTACATTTAGGATGTGCACAAGGAAACATCTCTAGGATATCTTCATCTAAGATACCGCCGTTAGCATCTTTTGCGTAATCGGTATGTTGCTTATCGACAGTAAAAGGATGCGGGTCATGATTTTCTTCATGAATACCAGCAACTTTTAGATAATCTTTTTCCTTTAGCACATCAGCTATGGCTATTATTGTTTTTTCAATAGTCATTGGTTATTTTTTTAAAATGGTGTCGTAAAATAGACTAAATGCTATATTCCATAGAGTACCGTATATAAGTAACCAAGCAGGGATGTTAAGCCATGCTTGGTTAAATATATTTAGATTTTCTGTGTGATTAAACATTATTACTACAGATGTAGCCAATAGCACAATCATACTTGATTGAAATATGTGCCAAGCGTCTAACAGATTATTTAATATTCTAAAGATACCTTTATACTTAAATCCACCTTTAACATCACCTTCTCCATCACCGTCAATATCATTATATTTATTATCCCAACTATCTGTTTTTAACCAAAAATCAGGATTGAATCTATAAAATATTGATTGGTCAAAGTGCGGTTTATCTGCTAAAGTATCCATAACAGCATTGCACACGGCAGCTAATGTCCAACAAAGAATGCTAATGTATATCATTTATTTGTGAAGTATAAGTAAATAGAACCTATGACTACCCATAAAAATTGACATACTATTAGTAGTATACCTAAGCTAGCTGTTATTTCAAACAATAACCAATCTGTGCTTAATGCATCGATAGTACTATATTGTGAGAAAACGCCAGTAATAGCCAATAAGCTACCTAATGCGAATCGACCATAGTAAGTCATAATAAACCAGATCAGTCTATTTTTAATGCTCTTTAATACTTTGTGTAAATTAATCATGCTGTTAAGTTTTAGATTATAAATGTAATAAAATATTTCAACACTAATCTTCTTCTCGCTTTGTTTTTAACTTAGATAACAGACATTCATTTGTTGTAACATCATCACGCACAGCTAATAATACTGGTTGATACAAAGAACCGTTAGGATAAAAATAAAGATATTTTATTTCCACCACAGAACCAACAGGTGGGATTTCTTGATTTGGATAAACGGTTACGTTACCTACAAATACAGGAATACCTGTAGAATCAAGTACACTAACTCCAATAGAACGTTTTGTAGTACTATGTTCTGTAACAACACACGATGCTGATTCATAGAATTTACATTTGTATTGAGAACCACCTGTAGCAGGTCTACCTGGACTATACGGTGCGTCTAGTAATTTAAACACAGCACCTTCAGCTTTGTTAGCCTTTAGTTTATCCCACATAGCTTGCTTATCTTCCTTGGTGAAGGCAGTTTCAGCGATAAGTAATGTTTTCGAGTTAAAGGGAATTAATTGACTTAGCATTGCAAGCCGTTCCTTATAACGCATACCCGGAAAAGAGATTTCATCAAACAAAATGATTGTGTCACCCATGTCTTCACCATCAATTACACAAGCACCTGTAATAACCTGACACTCTTTAGTCATCGCATCGGTTACTGGTATTTCGAAGCCTAATTTATTTGCACCAACAACAGTAGTTCCCGTAAATCGAATTAGCTTACGTCTACCGTCATGCTTTTCTTGCATACAATAACGCTCATCATTAATATAAGTTGGTGCCATATCTTCAGTAATCTCATTTAAGAGCTGTGGCTTTAAACCAGTATCTCGTTTAGTAACTGTATTTATAGGAGCTACAACAGTACCATCGGGCTTATAACCTTTTGATGTTTTAGAACGAACTAATACATCGTAAATATGTTTAGCTTGACCATAGTCAACTGGAATATGTGTTTTAGTACCAGTAGCTAAAGAACTACCTCGTCTACCGTAAGCGAAATTAACTACGTATCCGCCACCATGCTCTGTTAGTTCAGCATGGTATATTTTATCTGAACTTCCTTCACGAAATTCTAATTTAACTGATTCATTCATAATTTTGTAATTGATATTTCTTTTTCGTTAATCATTTTCTTATGACTATCCATTTGATAAGTAAATATTACACCTACACGAATATTATTTCTTAAATCAATGTAGTAACCCTGATAAGTTGTTTTATTTTTCATCTTTTACAGGTTCAGGTGTACATACATGACCATCACTCCATTTAATACCTGGAGGCGGTGTTTCTTCTGGTGAGCTGTACTTAGTACCGCACTCACTACATATAAATTTATTCATAATAATGTATTTGATTAAATGCTCTTGTATTTTTCATCAGTGGTTTAAAATCAAATTCACTAATAGAATGTTTGCTTGTACCTTCTCTATTGAATCGACTATTCCAGTCTTTTAATATTCCAGCTACAGTTTGCGGTTGGATGAATATGCCGTGATGTTTTGCCATCTCAGCTCCTTCAAGAATGCGTTGATATTCAGTATAGCTAGTTATACCACCTACTTCATATCCATATACATCCCATCGACTATGACGATTATCATGAAAAATCCAGAATGGATCACTACCGCGATAACTCAATTCATACTTACGTTGCTTTTCGCCTAACCATTTCATCAGTACAATCTGTGTATCTGAATTATAGCATTCATGCTCATCACCTGGTATAATGTACTCTTCATCTCCATCAAAATAATGTGGTGGTAGTTTCTTATTGTTATCATCCCAACAACATTCTTTGATAAAACGTTTGAGCATATTTGGTGGAATACCTACGTAAGCTAAACCAAGTGAATCATCTATATCATAATCAAGATACTGTTGAAATGTCCATGTGATATTATCAATCTTTAGTTTCATTTTGGTTGATTTTAGCAGGTCGGCAATAATGCTCTGTATCTTTATCATTGATATATTTAGATAACGATTCAGCAGTATAGTCATCTGTTCGATATACCCAATTAACAACAGCATCATTAAAAGATAAACCTGGTATGTTAGGTAAGTTGTGTTCTACGTTAAACTCAATAGGTTTCTTACCTACCTTGAATTTAACAGTAGCATTAATTAAATTTTTCATAGTCTAGTTTTTGATTCTAAAAATACTAAGTTTCTTAGGATTTCCATCACTATCTGTAGTATAAAGTGTATCGTGTATTAGACAGTATTCATATGGAAATCCTTTGACCCAGACTTGAGTAAGTGTTTCTTCTTTAACACTATGTCTATGTAAGGTAATACTAGTTCCTAGTACGTATTCCCCTGCTTTTAATAAAACAGTCGGCATACGTATAGGATCTATTTGATTAATATATTCAACTAGCGTCATCTTTAAGAAATAATTCTAGTGATTCTTGCGCATATAAAGAACCTTTCATACTACCGTAAGTACGTTTGTTATCTAATTCTTCGTATAATAAACGTAATAACTTTTCTTTATTACCTTCATCAAAGGCTAATGAAAACTTTTCAAATGTTTTATACGATACACGAAGTCTTATTTTGTCTTCAGTTGTTTGACTCATAGTTTAAGATTTAGTCAGGTGCCCAACCAACAAAACAATAAAGCCCGTCTTTTTCATTAGTGGCTTTTTTGTAATCGATTGTAGCTACCTTAGTTTGATCACCGACCAAGCGTTTGCTAATAATAACATCCAATTGTATTGTCGGATTTTTCTCTACGTATTCGCGAGCTTTTTTGATACATTGCGTTTGACTAACATCCTCACATACTTGATTACGATCCCATTTAGTAATAGCGATGTAAACAGTTTCCCATTTACGAGTACCCTTTTGAGGAAAGTTAGTTACTACGGTTTTAATCTTGTTTGTGTTAACAACAGGCTTACTAATACAATAACCTTTTACATCACGCTTATGTGTATTATCTAATATCCATGAATGAAAATAATCATCTTCTTCAAAATCACCTCGTCTATGTGTCACATCACTATCTAATGAACAACAATTGATATGTCCACTATAACCTTGTTGATGACCGTATTCATCTTCGGCTTCTTTTTGTGCATTTCTAAATGCATCTTGCATGGATTTACCACTTGCGCGTACTACTATACTTATTGCTCCCATTGATCTAAGTTTTTAACATAGCCTTCTGGATTCCATTCTGGATTTGTGCTATGTGAGGTTACTAATTGTTCTTTTCCTGCGGCCATTGCTCGCAATTCCGTGTGATATTCTTCTTCAGAATTTCTAGGATCAGTTCCTATATCAGCTCCTTCTTTGAATTCAAATTGTGAATCCATAGTTTGCATAATTACAAGTAATCCGCCTTTTTCTACATCGGGCTGTGTTATTACTTGAACATATTTACGATTGTTATCTCTATCTGAGATTATTAGTGATGTTACTGGCATGACATATTAGTTTTTAACCACTCATCGAAATATTCGGATGAACTACCGGTCTTACCTAAACCATAAGCTAGAATAGCGAACTTTCTGGCTTGACTCAACGATATTTGTGATTCTTGTTGTTTAACTGTTTTGGTTATTAGAATTTTAGCGGTTACATCTGTATTACAGCATGTTCGGCAAGTACATTGTGTACGACTACCTAAGAAATGAGCTGTACATGTATCACATACCCTAATGTGTTTACCATCTTTAAATTTAGCAGGAACCAATTCAAAGTCGACGGGTTTGTCGCTATTGATTTCCTTACTACGAATTGCGTTTGCCCATTGATTAAATTTCAAGGGATATGTACCAGAAGCATCAGTTACAACTAATCGACATAGCTGTGCTTCAATAGGAACTGAATAAGCATCTGGACTATTGCCCATTACTACCCAATCACCGTGCGATGTAATATGCTGAACAGTAACTATCTCAAATACATTTTTATTATTTAAGATGGCCACTACACCAGCTTGTATACTCTTCATATTTAATTCATCAGTTCTTACAAAGCCTACCATATTAATTACGGATTGCGTTAATAGCATCTGGTAATGAAATATATATGCTATGTGAAGCAGCAATCAATTCTTGTTTGCTATTGCCAACTACAGTAAGTACTGGTACTATTTCACCATCTTTGTTTTCAAAAGTTTTTACTCGACAAACTTGAATTCGTCCGTGACTTGCTTTTTTGGATACGTATTTATTATGCACAGCATAAACCATCGCTCCGATTTTTAAGTGTTCAAACATCTTAATAAAATTTTTGATTGTTTTGTAAATACAGCTCTTCAATTAATTTTTGAGCCATTAACGGTACTACGGAATTACCAATAGCTTTCTTCTGTGTTGCTTGTGAACCTATTAGTTGATAATTTGGTTTGAAACCTTGGATTAACATTAACTCATTCGCCGTAAGGAATCTAGTTTTTATATCAATCAAGAAGTCAAACTTTTTTTCTAATGTCACTACAGCTCCTTTTGGTACAGTCATTATCGTACCTAATGGATCTGATAGAGAAGCTACATTACTACCTGGATTTTTTCCAGAACTAAAGTAGTGTTGGATAAACTGAGCTTTTTCTAATGTTACCATGCTATGAATATTAGCAGTAGGTATTGTTTTTAAAGGCTTGTTTATAGAGCTAGCTCTTTCATTTCCAGCACGCGTTGCTGTATAATTTTCAGTAGTAAAGTTGGCTTTCTCTAAGGTTACCATATACTTTTGATCTTTATACGCCATAATAGTAGGCATCGGCTGATTAACTGAACGATTAGTACCAAAATGTTCCGCAACAAACTGTTCTTTTTCCACACTAACTAACACATGTCTATCTTTAGTGGGAATTGTATGTAAAGGATTGTTGATTGAACTGCAGTTAACACCGTTACCGTAATACTTCATAATAAACTGCGGATCATATGCTAAGTTTTCGATATCACAAATCTTCTTTATTCCAGCTACTATGCGTGCAATACTGTTATCGGCTAATGGTTTTCTTACATTTTTAGGTAATGCTGAGTTATATTTTCTACCAAATATAGAGTGACCTTCATTATTTAAATCAATATAATCTTTACATGGTAACCACGGTAATAAACCTGGTTTAGCATTTTTAGCATGTGTCGGTTTAGGAAAACAGATATCAAAATTCAACTTAACAAATACTCCAAAATATCGACTACGTGAGGTACGTGCTCCGTAATCAGCTGAATTAAGTATACGATAATCATATGTATAACCCATATTCTTTATGCTACGTACCCATTGTTTGTAATGAATTCCTTTTTGTGTTGGATCAGCAACGGTAATCACCTTGCCTCCTTTCTTTACCTCCTTCAATGGTCCCCACGTCAAAAACTCTTTAACGTTTTCTATAATGATTATACTCGGATTACTTTGTTGAATGTATCTATACATTTGTCTAGCTAACATCCGACTATCTGCATCACGACTTTGACCACCTTTAGCACCAGAAAAATGTGTACACTCTAAGCTAGCCCATAACAAATCAACAGGTGTTAGCTTTGATATATCCATGCTTACGATATCTTCCTCATAGTGTTTTGTATTTGGATGATTAATTGTATGTGCTTTGATAGCATTGGGATCATGATTGATTGCCCAAGCTACCTCAGCAAAATCGCTATTAACTATTCCGTGTGACGTTCCACCAGCTCCACAAAACATATCACCCACTTTGATTTTTCTCATAGTTAGTTATTTTGAGTTTCGTGAGAAGTTTCACCGCCACCGGTTCTATCGATTTTAAAATGTTTTTCTAACATTTTCATTATATCAATAGTATAGAGGGCGTGTTTACCAACAAGATGGCTCATTATGTCAAACATATTGACAGTATCTTCTTGTGCTTGATGAAGTTTTTTAGCGTCACCGTTATAATCAGCAAGACGAGCTCTTACTCTGATTCCTTCTGCTCCTGGTGCATGATCAAAAAATGCACAAGAGTAAGAAGGATTTATTTTTATTAAATGTTCACCGTGTCCTGGTGAATGAAGCACAACAGCTCCGGCAATGTCGTAATTATCAAGAATCGTTTTGATTTCTTGCATTGCTTTTTTTAATTTAGGATCGTATTGCATAATTTTAAAGTATTGGATGAATCCACTCTATCTTCGATTGGTCGAACTGTTCTAATGCACTTGTTACCCAATCTTTATCTACACTATTCACGTAGCATAAAATATGGACAGTAGCTGTAGCATCAGGGTTTAGTCGTAAGAATCTACCAATTTTTTGAGCAGCTTGTTTATTATTACCGTAAGAGTGCATAATGATGCCTGTTTCCAAAGCAGGAATAGTGATACCTTGACTCAATTGTTCTACGGCACTTAATTTTAAGATACTACCTTCTTTGAATAACTGAAGATTGACATCTGATTGTTTATTATCAGAATGTACACTATGTTCACATAAACGATCTGCTTGATCCTGCGTATTAGCAAAAATCAAAGTCTTTTTGGTTACTTTAGATAATAACTTTGCCGCATAACGCTCTTTGCTAGGAAATCCTTGTATAGCTTTCATACGTTGGATACGCGTCATTTGCGAATCTTTAGGTGTATTAGCACTCATGATACGTTGGTCCCAGTAATGGTAACTTTTAGCTTCTGAGGTAAGGAAGGTTTTACCATCTTTTCCTGTTATTGGTATGTTAGGTGCACCATCTAAATACAATTGATGTACGAATATCTTATAATCATTTAAGATATCGTCAGCAACAGCTTCGTCTGTAGTATACTCAAATACTTTTGGACAAAAATGATTACACATCTTACCTTTTTCCGTGTTACCATACTTAGGGTACGTTCCAGTAAGACCTAGTATTATACCTCCTCTTTTTTCAAAAGCTGTTAGCCAATCTTTGTGTGTATATTTTAAAGAATGACACTCATCTAAGTATACTATATCATACTTAGTAACATCATGTTTATTTAACGAAGTATACGTAGAAAAATTAATATGATCTAGCAAATAGTTATACTCAAATTGCTTAGCATCATCAATCCATGATTGTTGTATTGTTTTTCGAGGAGCTACTATTAAAAAACTAGCGTTATCGTTATAATATTTATTCATATGCTTGAGTCCTAGTAAGCATTTACCAGTACCCATAGAAGCCACTATACCTGCTTTTCGCAAAGGACCTATAGCCTTAAGCGCTTCGTCTTGGATTTGATTTTTATCTTTAGCCATGCTGAGTTGATTTTTTAGTTGATACTTTTTTATCTGAACGATCTAGAATCATCACTTCGTAATTATATTTTTCAAGATGATTTAACGGACCGTTTTCGTCTTCGATTGGTGTTTCGATAGAACTGATTAAATCATCAATAGTTGATTCATCATCGGTATCTATTTTTATCTGTACTTTGAGGATTATTGTTTTCATAATTTTGTCTTTTGGTTATCGATAATCAAAAATGCGATTAACCAATTCTCTTTATCTGGAGAATCTAATTGGTTCATCAATCCTTGGTAATCACGATTCATAAAAATTCCTTTTTCTATATAGTGCCCTATGAGATATGTCAGATCTATTCTAAACATTGTAAATGTAGGATCTGGTTTTGGATACCCAGCATGACTATATATTATACCTAAATCTAATTGTTCAATAGCTTTAGGTAATGCATCAAATGCTTTTTTAGCTCTTACGTTCATCGTTATTTATTCTGGACACGTATTAATTTTTAGTGTAAGTAAATAATCCCCAGAAGAAACTCATTGAAACTTGTGGTTCAGTTGTATTAGTTATTTTTGACTTAGCTTTATGTATAGGCTTGCTTAATGGTTCACAGCTAACAACTGACTTGCTGTTTTGTACAGACTTAAGTATGGGTTTTGCAACATCAGCTTTTTTTGCGACAGAATTATCTTTATATTTTTTATTTATAGCAATTGCTTCTTCAGCAATAGATTTAGCCAAGGCTTTGGTTATTTTAATATTCATTTTCCAATTTATCATACGATCATGCTTATTGATATACAAAAGCTTACGATCAGCTAAAATGTAATAAACGTTAGTTGCACCACCTATTTCTTTTTTTACTTGGCTAATGCTAGTGAAATTTTTAGTATCAACAGCATTCTTAATGCTAGTTAATCTATCAAATAATACTTGAGTGTATTTTTCTAATGTTTCTTGCGGATTTCTCATAATTATGTTATTTAAAGGTTAGTATTTGAATTTGTGGTACGTTGACGTGAGTAACCGAGCTCTATTGCAGCTTCGGTATTAATCGTCACCCATTCATGACACGGACGACAAGTTGCTCTCCACCATTCTTCTTTGAGTAAAAGATCATTCTCTTTACCTCCTTCATGATGTACATCAACAGTCTTGTGTGTGCATTTACCTGGTATACCAATTTGACATAAGGGATGTTCTTCTTTGAAGATACGAGCCCGTTTATTATATTCGGTTTCTTGCTTTGCTCTTTTAACGGAATGGGACGCAATAGATTTTTTAGGAGTTGGCTTGTGTACAACAGGTTTGTGACTGTTGGCACACTCTTTACATAATCTTTTGCGTCCCTCATCGTCCACTACATTTTTCCAAATGTGTTTTGATTTTCCGCACCCATCACAAAGCTTTAATTTTGGTTTCACTAGTTAGATTTAATTTGATAAAAGTTTTCTGGTAACACTCTAGCTTTATGTAAACGAGCTACCACCTGATCTTTTTTAATATTTAAATCACTAAACGTAAATTTATTAGATAGTTTAGGATTTACATAATTATCATCGATGATTGCTTGTGCTAACGTACTTTGAGTAAATAAAGCTAGGATATTGTTGGTACTTTGGATTATCCGTTGTTGCTTCAGAACATTCATTTCCTTTACCGCCTTGTGTTGTAAGGAGATAATCTTGAACTTCTCTTTTGGTGTAAGTTCCTTAACTTCATTAGGATTATATATATTCAAACCAAATAACGCACGCTTGTATAAAAAGTTTTGTACTTGATTATACGAATCAGTATCGTATTGTTGCTCAGGTGTGTAATAACGTCTAAGCTTTTTGTCTCCGTATATTTTGTAATCCAACAGTTGACCGTTAGTATATACTTTTTCAGAACGGCTACGTAACCGCTCAATTTGTTGTTCTTTTTTCATGGTATAGATTTTAAAATATGTTTTAATAAAATAGGTTTCTTGGCATTCAAAAAAAAGGCTGAGATGTAATCTCAATAGTTTACATCTCAGCCTTTATCTTATAATGAATCTAAATCATCAGCAACGTTTCCGTTAACTTCAATTTCTTCATTTAATTCAGCACGAGCTGCTTTTATTTCATCGTCGTTATCGTGATGAATTTTTACATCAGCTAACGCTTCATTTTGTGTATAGAAGTGTTTTCTGTAAATAGGCTCATCACCTACACAACATACAACACCGCTATTACCCGCAACTTTAAGATCTTTATCTGGATCTTTTTTGTTAAACGGTATAAGCTGTTCTACGATACGAATCTTGCCTGATATTTCTTGGCCATCTGCAAAGCCGAAGCCTTTAAGATCTGTTACTAATCCTGGAATAAGTGCTGACACTTTTTCTCGTTTAGCAATACCAGTTTTATCATCAATATTCATTCGGATTTGTTCTACGCGAATATAACCCCACTTAGGATTATTTGCACCTCGAACGACTACATAACCTTCAGGATGTGCGGTCACTTTGACTTTTGAATCATTCATTTGTCTTGGTTTTTTGATTTGAATACATGAGCCATTTGGAGTTAATCTAAGGAGGCTCTTACACTTAGATTATATAGTTTGGTAGTAAAGGAATATTCGCTTGACTAACCAAGCAGCTTAACATAGCAGACATTCCTGACAAGAGGGGGTTGGGGATAACTCCCATAACAAAGCAAGCCATGGCTCCACAAATAGTACTTAGCTCATACGACATATAACTTTATTAAAGTTAGTTATGAGTACCAGGTCTGCTTCTAACCCAATAGTTCACCGGCTAACGGTTATGTTCATACCTTGCGGGCAATACCAGTATCAGGTACATTAACTGTATGACTCATTAACTATTGGAATTTAAATGTGGGATCCGTAAATCCAGTCTTCCTTATACCACGGATCAACGATACAACGTCTGGTGTCGGGGGCAGGGAGTCGAACCCCATTCTCTATACTCCAGCGTATAGCGTAATTGCCGTTATACTACAACCCGATAAGTATGAGATGGCAGCAGGCCGTCCATCTTGTGATATGTTTCATTGCTGCTTATTTGAAGACCAACATTCTTCTCGGCCTCATCTCAATTTCTTATACGTGACAATCAACTACACTAATTCTAGTATCTGGTGAAAGTGACGCAAGTGTATCTTTAAATATTTTTTCATATTCGTCTTCATCTGCTGCATGCCAGTTACCTTCTAGATCAATAAATGCGTATGTTGCCACACGATTTAATTTAGCTTGCTCAATATATTTTTCTTTAGATACAAGAAATTCATCAGCATCTATAAAAAATTGAGGATCTGTTTCACGAACTGTCGATAATGCAATAATGCGCGGTTGTTCATGGTATCGTTTTCTTACCTCTTCATGATTAATAGTACCATCAGCGTATCTGTATTTATCGCGCATTTCTTTAAATGTCATGTGTACAGGTAATTCACCAAATATTGACATTACTCTATCATATATAATAGCAGCTTTTTCAGCAGCTTCTGCATACATTCCATCAAAATCAATATCCTTTATTAATGCTGAATCTGCATTTAATGGATCTAAATCTGGTTTTGACATAACACCAGGTCTTCCTTTTTGTCCAGATGTATTTTTATTTTTCAATCTAAGATTACCTTGCCAACGTCCACCAAGAACATACCAATCCCAATAACCTTGACTATTGTTAAGCCATGGACCTTCTACTATTGTAGTTTTTGCATCAGCTACTTCTTTTTCTAATTCTGCTTTGGTATCTGCAGTATAAGTTTCACCATCAGCACCATCACATTCCCAATAAATGTTATCAGCACAATCTTCATCGTCTTCATCGGGTTGTTCATTAAAGGGCGCAAGTATTTTTTCGTAATCGTCTCCGATTACGAGCACAGTAAAATGTGACATAATGTTTAAGATTTAATTAATATTCTGCTATTTCTTGATCCGGTAGATCATCTAGATTAACCGAACGGTCAATCTTAATTTCGTTATCATCAGTTTCATAATCTAAACTGGTATCTTCAGGTTCATAGTCATCATCGTCATCTATACGAGGCTTTTTAATGACAGAACCATGAAAAGGATTATTAGGAGATGAACCTACACCAGTACTGATTATGTACTGTAAATCTTCATCTGTTAGGCTTAAATATGCCTCAACCGATATGTATATTGTTTTACCCGTAGGCAATTGGTATAACATAGCTTTAAAATTCCCATAACAAATATAGAGAATTTTTTGATATATAAAATAGTTAAACAATAAATGTTTAAATCATATCTTCAGGGAACTCTTCATATGGCTTTAGATAATTAAGTTGCACATTATCTGTCAGTGTTACACGATTACCATTCGTATCAATACACTCATATTTAACGTAGTAAGGAGAACTTTCCCAAGGTCTAAATTCAACTAATGTACATTTAACATTCTCATATGAATCAATCAAACCAACCTCTTTTGATTTGATATCATCGCGTTTATAAGAACTCATCCAACTAGCTTTTACTGCATATTCTTCATACAAACGTAATTGTGATTGAGGTTTTATACCCAATGCTGCTTTCATAATTATGTCTCTTCGCCATGCATATTCATTCAACATCGATTCTAAAGCTTCTGCTATCAAATCCTTATGTGGACTTGATAGCATTTGCTTAAGAGCTATTTTTAGTTCCTCTTTTGTGAACTCCATTATTTGTTTTGGTATAACAAGGTCAGATGATAATCATTACGCGTTTCATTATAACATAGCTGAGCTGCATTTGTATTTGTAAAGTCAACATCTACTTCCATCAGTCCACTTTTGTCAGCGGTGATATACAGTTCCTTTACTACCTCATCTTTGATAAACCGAACCAAGTACTTGTTGCCAAGCTTTAGTTTGATATTGTATTTAAATGTACTAGATTTAGTTTGAATAACGACTTTGCTGTCGTCATCATTTACAATTGCGATCTCAAACTTAATGTTTGACTTTGAAATGAACGAACCTGATACTTCAAGTTCATCTGTTTTGCTGTATGACGGTATAGCTATCGCAATACACATCATGATTAAGATTAGTTTCTTCATTTTGATTTGGTTTATTGTTTTTATTAGGGTTTGATTAATTTGTGTAAAGAAGCTGTAACAAAGCCTGTGGGTATTGAACCTAAGCTAGGTCCAATTACATTAGCTTTTATTAATGCTTCGGCCATACCTTCATTTTCTGACCAGCTCTTTATGAACACATGGTCTGGTGGTAAGGAAAGCTCTGGAAGATTAACCGTAGCCGTTGCTATCGGCATTCCATCTTCAGCGTCATTGAGTTGTATCGCTATTCTGTCGTTGTTGTAGGTACCGTATTCTAGAATACAGTCCCACTCTTTAAATTTTACTTTCTGCATGGTAGTTGATTTTAGGTTAATAAAAAAGGGGAGCACTTACGCAGCTCCCCAAGTTCTCGTTGAAGTGGTCTACTTACGCAGCCATTGCAAACTCTCTTGGAGCGAATGCTTCTTCAATTAGGTTTTTTACAGCAACCTCTGCTTTTTGTTCGTCAGTTGACGATTTTGTATCATTAGTGGTTCCATCATCTTACTAGCTTGTCAACACCAAAAACATCCCCATATGGTAACAAAGGCGGAATAAGCATTACCGGTTAGTACCCTCATTTAGCAGGGATTCCCTTTGTTATATGTTTGCCAAGAGGATTGCCGTGATCCACTAGGGCGGCTTTCTCCTTGGCGTTGTGGAGATGGCGGGACTCGAACCCGCGTCCAAACGTTGGATTGTTACTAATGGCTAACAATACAATATTGTAAATGTACTATAAATTTTCTTCTACCCATTTATCATAAAGGTAACTAATATCTTTATTTTTGTTTTCTTTTAAGTTTATACCTAACCATAGACCAAAGTTTTCCATCTCAACACGAGTATACATCTTAACTTCAGGCAAAGAAATAACAACCTCATTGGATTCTTTTGTTTTGAGTATTTCAATTATGGAAGAACTTATATCTTTATATTTTTCATGATACGTTTCTTTTGTGTCTAAATCATACTCCAACTCAACTTCAGTAATAGGTTTACCACTATTGTATGCTTCTACAAATATTGGTAGGAATGATGAGGGGATTAATAACATATCTTTATTTTGGGTATCCCATATAAAATCTATTAAAGAATTATCTGTTGTAGCTATTACTTTAGAACACTCATATAGATAAGAGTTCTCAAACTTCCCAAACACGCCAATAAATCCTCTGATTGAATAAACAACATCTCCTACGTTTGGTATTTCATCAGATAAAATGTAAAGGTGTTGATAAATACAATCTTTCCATTGTACAAATGTAGGTTGTGGATTTTCTAATAATCTACCTTCAAAATCAATATATAAAGGAGCTTTATTTACATCTATACTACCATCTGTAGGTAGCATAACTATTGGGTGTAACTTTTTCATGGCTTTTGAGTTTTAGTTAATATTTATTATGGACTACATACAGGACTCGAACCTGTGACCTCTGTCCATCTGGAGTTAACCATGGGGAACCAGCGTTCTAACCAACTGAGCTAATGTAGTCTTTATCGTCTTTCCGAATGTCACTCTCGTTTGAAACTACGTCTTTTTAAACTACAGAGAGCCTCAGTTTGTTGTTTTTATAATCTATCGTACCTTCAGTAAGATCTCTCTTACTCATAAATCATAAACCTCCACATCGGATGTTTGAGTAAAAACGCAGACCACCTGTTTTCCGTCTCATTTCCTCATCCAGCATATAGCATGGCGTATTAGTGAG
>Ga0307376_10003144_pt1 | contig 15568 bp, 17 predicted proteins | sample TR2MG_FD_202536 | JGI IMG/M metagenome (GOLD analysis project Ga0307376, IMG submission 202536) | Soil microbial communities from Risofladan, Vaasa, Finland - TR-2 | ecosystem: Environmental > Terrestrial > Soil > Coastal area > Acid sulfate soil | place: Finland: Risofladan, Vaasa | collected...
GTGTTTTTATCTGTTTGATATGTTTAACTATAGTATCGTTGCTTGATTTGAAAAAGGATTATCAAAAAAATCCTATGGTTGATAATCAGGCTACTATGACTGCTGGAGGACAGAGCTATTATTCTGGAGTAGGGACTGTTGCTGTATGTCCTAATTGTAGAGCCACCGGTATCTCTAAATGTTTCTATTGTGGATTTTCCATGGAGTGGAACCCACGAACAGGTATTTACTTTTGTCCCCGGTGTCTGAGAGTTGGTTCAGCACTTTGTCCCCGTTGTGGAACATCGATGCAACCATTAAGAAAATTTAGAGTCACGCCCATTGACCCCAGAGGCAATTTTCCTCCGCCAGTACAGAACGCTACACCTATCGCAGGTTGTGCTACTTGTCCTTCAAGGAGCTATTGTCAGCCTGCTGCTGGCCAGGGACAGCAGGTGGCGATGCCTTGTCCCCTCCACTGTCCAGGTTGTCCTCTCGCTTCTCCCCAGATACCGAGTCAACAAGTTGCTATGCCATGTCCTGGAGCGTGTCCTGGATGTCCTCTGGGAACACCGCAAACTCCAAATCAAAAAATTGCCTGGCCTAATAGAGGCATTCCTTCTTCGCCAGTAGCCGGATGGGGACGTCCAGATTATTTAATCTGTCCAAATTGTAATTATACTATGCCACATCAGTTCGGTATCCCTGCCTATACTGTGATTTGTCCTAACTGTGGCAGGAGGATGATTAGAGGATGATAAGGGTGAGACTATGAAAAAATATTTTTCCACTACTGAAGTAGCAAAATACTGTAAAGTTACCAGATTCACCATTATCAACTGGGTTGAAAAAGGATTACTCCATGCTCAGAAGACCGCCGGTGGTCACCGACGCATTTTGCTTTCTGAACTGATCAGATTTATACGAGAAAAAAATATGGATTTGTCTAATCTGGAGTTACTTTCTCCTGAGATGGGATTCAAGTGGTGCTGGGAATATCATCAGAACTGTAATAAAGATGGCCATGAAAGTCATAAATGTCGAAGCTGTCTTGTCTACCTAACTCACTCAAAGAAATGTTTCCAGCTACGGGGAGAAGTAGGTCATAAGAGAATTTTTTGTAATTCTCTCTGTGAAGATTGCGACTATTACAAGGACTATTTCAATAATTTTCAGTGGTGCTGGGAATATCATGAACAGAATGATAAATTAGACCATCAGTGTAAGAGGTGTGTGGTATATCTCACCAGAACCAGATGGTGTTTTACTTTAAGAGAAGAGACAGGTCACGAAAAGATATTTTGCAAAAAGAACTGCACAGAATGTTCTTATTATTTAAAGTTTGCCCCGTTAGAAAGCCCTATGGTAAACCAGAGATAACAGGAAATAGAATCTCTAACGGAGGTGATTATTAAAAGCCATCGCCAGAGCTTTCTAAGAGGATATACTTTCGGAAAAAAAGTGTAGCTATCAAATGGAGAATAAATTTTCTGTTTTAGGGTCTAAACTATGGATAATGACTCTTGTTGTGGTAGCATTTTTGGTTATTCTCGTGGTAAATTTTAGATTTCAAGAGACTACGCTAAAAAAAGAATTAATTGAACATACTACCATAACTGTGGGAAAAAAGAATGTTTGTATCTGCCCTCTTTGCAAAAAGAAAGGTTTGGCTTATTGTATGCATTGCGGTTCGCCAATGAATTGGGATAAACCCAGCAGACATTTTATTTGCCCTAATTGTAAAACCGTAGGGCTTCCCCGCTGTCCTAACTGTAAGGTGTTGATGTTTGGACTGAATGTTACCAAAAAAATTCATAGCAGATTAATGAAAGGTTCTCCGATACCGGTTTATTAAAAAATGAATAGATGGATTGTAATTCTGATAATAATCATATTGAGCACTCTATTAGTAGGCTATGGTAAAAAAATAGGAAATGTCCCTGAAACACAACATAACGGAGCAACTCTTTGTTTATCGTGCATCGGAGTTGGCGAATAATCAATTCTGGGGACACAATACTTAATTATGACGCAGACTGAAGTCTGCTACTCCAAAGATTTATATGATGGAATTTCTAAGACGAATTACTCAAATATTTGGATTTGTTATCTCTCACGCTTATCTGAGAATTGTCGCTACCAAACAAATCTATCAAGGACCATTAAAAGCAACTTGTATCCCTTTCGTCACCTGTCATGCCTGCCCGGCAGCGGTTTTTTCCTGCCCTTTAGGAACAATTCAACATTATATGGTGATTCGTCAGATACCCTATGTTTTACTTGGCCATTTAGGTATCCTTTTGGTAGCAGTGGGAAGAATGGCCTGTGGCTGGCTTTGTCCAGTGGGATTGTTTCAGGACCTGATGTACAAAATTAAAAGTGAGAAAATAAAGATTCCCCATCGGCTTGATTACTTCAAATATGCCACTCTCCTGGGATTAGTCATATTAATACCTTACCTACACGGTGAAGCGTGGTTTTGCAAGTTATGTCCACCCGGCACTTTGGAAGCAGCCATTCCCTGGATTCTTTGGAATCCTATCAATCTCGAATTTCAACAACCCACTGTTGATATTGCTACGATTGGACTGTTATTTTTCATTAAAATTGCCATTCTCGTGGTTTTTGTTGTTTTCATAGTAATTTCTAAACGGCCCTTTTGTAGAGTCTTGTGTCCATTAGGGTTAATATTTTCCATATTCAATCGTTTCAGTTTAATCAGGATGAAAGTTGAAAATGCTTCTAAATGTAGTGATAAATGCAATCTTTGCTTAAAAGATTGTCCGATGGAGATAAAAATATACGAGGATCCGAATTCAAGTGAGTGTATTCGTTGTCTAAAGTGTACAAAATGCAAAAAAGTAAAAGTGGGCATTGGCAATTTAAACGAATCGGTGTTGCCAGCGAAAAGGCTACCCAGGACAGTCCCTGGGGTGATGTCAGGTAGACAGGAAACTCCATGAAAAAAATTCTTATTTTTAGTGCAAAAATTTTACTTCTTATTATTTTTATTAAGGTTTTAATTTTAGTTTTTATTGTTTCCCTTACCAGAAAAAACGAAACACAGATTTCTGCATCACTTGTACAAAATCGTGCAGGGTTCTCACATGTCTGGTTAGGTATTCAGGTTCTTCCTATTGATAAGACGGTAGTAAAGAACTTCAATTTACCTTTTCACCGGGGCCTTTTAGTAAGGAAGGTGATTAGTGGTTCACCGGCTGCTGAGGCGGGTGTAATGAAAGGCGATGTCATTAGAAGAATTGGAAATAAAAGAATGAGGGATACCTTGCAGCTACGAAAAATTATTAGTAAAATGTCACCAGGACAAAAAGCAAGAGTGGTGTATATCCGAAATATGAAAACAAAGACTGTGTATGTTCGTTTGGAACAACCACCCTCTGACACCTTGATTGATAGGAATGCACAACTTGTTTATGGAGTTTATCCTGCTGTTATACCGCCGACTGATATGCCCTATCCTTATTTTTACTTTGGCGAAGAAAGAGAAGAAAGGGAGAACGAACTACCTGAAAACGAATAAGAACTCGAACACGAATAATCGCCAAATTTACGACAAAGAGTTTATTTAAATTTCAGCAAACAGAATGGGAACCAGGATTGCAAAGCTTACAACCTCTCTGCTGATTTAGAGGAAGACATCAAAAGATTTTTCCAAAATAGGAGTGACTATCCGATTCGACCAACCTCAATGAATTTTTCCCCGCCTCATTGGGCTGAGGCGATTTCCCTCCAGAAGTATTACTTTCCCAGGTAAAACAACATTTTAGCCACAGAGAACAATGTTCTTAAATCCATAGCGGGAATTTTTACGCTTGTTTTATTCCTGAAAAAGTTGTATACTTGATGCGCATAATTAAGGAAATAGGACAATATTTATCTCCCTATAATTATTCATTAAGTTAAATTGGGGTTCTCCATGAACATTGTTTTGACAGGAATGATGGGCACTGGCAAGACGGTTGTAGGGAAAAAGTTAGCCCAAAAGTTGAATATGAAATATATTGGTACTGATGAGATAATTGAGAAAGATGTGGGGATGTCCATACCTAAAATTTTCAAGAGAAAGGGTGAACCCTACTTCCGGGATGTGGAAACAAAAGCTGTTAAGTGTGTGGCATTGCTGGACAACTTTGTTATAGATACTGGTGGGGGAGTGGTTCAGAGAAGTGAGAACATGGAGGAGCTGGAAAGGAACGGGGTGATTATATGTTTGACCGCTTCACCTGAAGCGATTCTGAGGCGCACAGGTAAGACGAATTATCGGCCACTACTAAATATAGATGACCCTGTAAGTGAAATAAACAGGCTTTTAAAGAAAAGAGAACGATTTTATAAGAGATGTAGCAGGATGATTGATACTTCTAATAAAGGGATAGAAGAAGTTGTGGATGAGATTATTAAATTTTTATCTGAGAGAGAGAAAAGATGAAAACAGTGAAAGTGGGACTGGGTGAGAAGAGTTACAATATTCTTATAGGTTACCCCCTGGATGAGATTGGTAGAATGCTTAAGAAATACACAAAAGGGATTAAGAGCCTTATTGTTACTAATCCCACAATTGCAGAATACTACCTGGAGACAGTGGAGAGGAGCTTGCAGGAGGCTGGATTTCAAGTCTTGGTGGCCCAGGTTCCCGATGGTGAGGAGCATAAGTCCCAGGATGAGGCGAATAGACTGTATACAAAGTGTGTGGAATACAGGATGGAGAGGGGATCTATTATTGTGGGATTGGGAGGAGGGGTGATTGGTGATCTGGCTGGATATGTAGCGGCAACTTTTATGCGTGGTCTCCCCATAGTTCAGGTTCCCACTACTTTCCTGGCTCAGGTGGACAGTTCCGTAGGTGGTAAAGTGGCGGTCAATCTTCCCGAAGGTAAGAATTTGGTAGGTTCTTTCTATCAGCCATTTCTGGTCTATATCGACCTTGCTGTTTTGAAGACACTGCCGGTTGAGGAGATGGAGGCAGGGATGGCTGAGGTGATTAAATATGGCATTATTCTCGATAAAAACTTCTTTGAATATCTGGAAGAGAAGATTGAAAAGTTAAGAGAACTCGATCTGGAGGTGCTGGAGAGGGTTGTAGCTCGCTGTTGCAAGTTTAAAGCAGGAGTTGTGGAAAAGGATGAAAGAGAAAAAGGGCTGAGGTCGATTCTCAATTTTGGTCATACTCTGGGCCACGCACTCGAGGCTCTTACTGATTATAAGAAGTACAAGCATGGCGAGGCTGTGGCAATTGGTATGGTTGGTGCGTGTAAAATTGCCGAAGAAATGGGGATGTTGAAAAAAGAGGCAAGAGATAGAATTGAGCGTTTGATTGAAAAAGCTGGTTTGCCAGGTAGAATTGGAGTGAAATTAAGTGTAGACGATATCATACAGGTTCTTTCTCTGGATAAGAAGGTGCAGGCAGGAAAGGTCAGGTTCGTTTTGCCAGAGAAGATTGGAAGAGTTGTAGTGAGGAATGATGTACCAGAAGACATAGTGAGAAATGTAGTTACAGGGCTCATGGAGTAGTCTTCGGAATTGTTAGGAGGAGAAATGAAGCTTTTAGTGATTAATGGTCCCAATCTTGACCTTTTAGGTGAGAGGCAACCTGAGGTATATGGCAGGCTGACTCTAAAGGAAATTAACGAAAAAATGGTCGAATTAGCTAAAGAACTGCGATGTGAACTCGAGTTCTTCCAGTCTAACCATGAAGGGGAGATTGTGGAGACTATTGGAAAAGCCAAGGGTAAATTCGACTTTTTAATCATTAATCCTGCTGCTTATACCCATACAAGTGTGGCTATCAGGGACGCTATTGTGGCTACAGGGATTCCTACTATTGAGGTTCATCTGTCAAATATCTACGGACGGGAGGAGTTTCGTCGGAAGTCTTTAATTGTGCCGGTGGCTGTTGGCCAGATTTGTGGTTTTGGTCCGGATGGGTATCTTCTGGCATTGAGAGCCGCAGTGGGGATGAAGGAATAGTTATCGGAGTCGCTCGGTTGATAATTTAAAAGATAGTTTGCTCATCGCTGAGGAATTTATTAACGCCAAAAAACTTCAGACTCTGCAAAGAGCAAATCAAAACTCCTCGCTTCGCTCGTCAAACAGTGATTTGCTTCAAAGAAAAAGGTGTCCTCGTTTTTTGGCTAAAATTCCTAAAATCTTCGCAAACTATCTTTCGAATTTCAGGGTTTTAAGATGACGAAGAATGAGAATGAAATGGTTGATAGACTGGGAAAGTTAAGAGAGATTCTTAAACAGAAGAGGATTGGGGGATTCTTAATTACTAGCCCTTCGAACCTTTTCTATTTGAGTGGTTTTCGAGCGGAAGGTAGCTTCGCTCTGGTAACTCAAAGAGAGGCGAGGATTTTTGTTCCTGAATTATTATACGAGCAGGCTAAGGAAATAGCGAGAAACTTCGAAGTGATGGGCTTCAGGAATAAACTTTGGGAGAAGCTGGGGAAATTCCTCACTGGTGAGAAAATAAGAAAGCTGGGTTTTGAAGCAGGAGGAGTTTCAATTAAAAGATATAAGGAGATGGGAAAGGCTTTCAGGAGAGTCAGGTTAGTGCCTTTAGATGGCCTGGTGGAAGAGATGCGAATAGTTAAAACAGAAGAAGAGGTGGGCCTTATCAGAAAGAGTGCCCAGATCTGTGTGGCAGCTTTTCGATTCATAAAAAAGAGAATTAGAATAGGAATGAAGGAGAGAATCATTGCTTGCCAGCTCGAATATTTTATGAAGAAAAGAGGTGCCCAGAAGTCTTCTTTTGAGATTATAGTCGCTTCTGGGGAGAATACTGCCTATCCCCACCATCACACAGGAGAGAGGAAGATAAGGTCGGGCGACTGTCTGCTTATTGATATGGGATGCGTGTACAAGGGTTACTGTTCCGACTTGACAAGACCTCTATTTTTGGATATAATAACGAATAATCCTGGAAAAAGTCTCCGGGCTACATTGTCCTTTGAATTCAAAGGCAAATATAAGAAGATTTACCAGGTGGTGCGCAAGGCCCAGAGAGCTGCTATAGAGAAGATAAGACCCGGGGTTAGGTGTTCAATTATCGATTCTGCAGCCAGGAAAGCGATTGCCCGAGCTGGGTTTGGTGACTATTTTATCCACAGGACTGGCCATGGAATTGGACTGGACGTCCACGAACTCCCCTGGGTGGAAGAGAATAGCAAGCAGGTTTTGAGAACGGGGATGGTTTTGACTGTTGAGCCGGGAGTCTATGTTCCAGGTTTTGGCGGAATGAGAATCGAAGATATGGTTTTAGTTACGAAAAAAGGTTATGAGGTGTTAACAAAGGAATAACCCCCTCACCCCAACCCTCTCCCCAAAGGGGAGAGGGAGAAAGTGAAAGTCAACAGAGGGATAGTCCCCTCATCCCTGGCCGTGGCTCGTGCCAGGCACGGGCAGGCCCAACCCTCTCCCCAAAGGGGAGAGGGAGAAAAGGTTTAGTATATGGTTTCAGCCAGGGACTTTAAGAACGGGATTAATATTGAACTTAACGGCGAGCTATTCACTGTTATCTGGTTCCAGCACCATAAGCCCGGCAAGGGCGGAGCTATGGTGAGGACAAAATTGAAGAGCCTGGCCACAGGACGGATTATGGAAAAGACTTTTCGGCCTGAGGATAGGTTTGAACAGGCTTTCCTGGAAAGGAGAAAAAAGCAGTATTTATATAAGGATGAGAAGAATTACTACTTTATGGACATGGAAACTTTTGAGCAGATTCCTTTTACGGAAAAAGAGTTAGGTGAGGGTACACAGTTTTTAAAAGAGAATATGGAAATAGAAGTTCTTATATATAAAGGGCGGATAATCGGGGCAGAAATGCCCAACTCTGTAAAACTTAAGGTTACCTATACGGAACCGGGAAAGAAAGGCAATACTGTTACTAATGTGACTAAGCCGGCTGAAGTGGAAACAGGGGCAAAAATCCAGGTGCCTCTATTTATCAATACCGGTGATACAATTCGAGTGGACACGCAGACTGGCAAATATATCGAGAGAGTATAGATTCAAACAAAATTTTTTGGCCACTGGTTGGAGTGGCCTATTTATTTGTTAACCCTTTGATGGGTAAGGCAGAGAGAAGTTTCTGAGGAGGGATTATGAGAAAGAAGAAGAGTAAAAATAGCAGTAATAAGAAGGCAAAAGAACTAGTGCAGATAAGAGAATTTGTCAACCTTGTAAAAGATGCCGATATTACAGAGCTTCTATGGGAAAACGACGGAACGAAAATAAGTTTTAAAAGGGGAGCACCTAATTTGGATGAACAAAAAGAATCAGCCCAGAAGGAAGCAGGTGCTTATGAAACTTTTCCTTCCAGCCCCAAGACAGAGGAAGGGAGTTCCCAGCAAAAAGAAGAAATCCTCCCTTTTTCAGAAAAGTACACCATAATTAAATCTCACATGGTGGGAACTTTTTATAATTCACTTTCTGAAGACCAATCTCCTCTGGTTAAGGTTAAAGATGTCATCAAACCTGGACAAAAAATCTGCGTTATTGAGGCTATGAAAATTATGAGGGAGATCTCTGCTGATAAAGGGGGAAAAGTAGTTAAAATTTTGGTAGAGGACGGTCACCCAGTAGAATATGGGCAAGATATGTTTTTGATAGACCCTTATTATGAAAGAGAGGGGGCATCTAAGAGTTCAAAGAAAAGACATAAGTAACCCCCGCCCATTAAGAATGGGCGAGGGTAAACCCCATTAGAAGGTTTTTGCCCGTTTAGAGATAAATCTCTAACGGGGTTAGAAATCTTTGATTTCTGAGAGGGTTTGGACTTACTGTGGGGATAGACCAATCTGACGAAGTAAGGTTTTCTAAGGGAAAGAGGAGGAAATTTTAATGTTCAAAAAGATTTTAATAGCTAACCGGGGCGAGATTGCATTGAGGATAATTCGTGCTTGTCGGGAAATGAAGATAAAGACAGTAGCCGTCCACTCAGAGGCAGATAATGGTTCCTTACATACGAGGTTTGCTGATGAGAGTGTCTGTATTGGACCCGCACCTTCGGATGAGAGTTATCTTAATATCCCCAATATAATCAGTGCAGCGGAAATTACTGGCGCTGATGCAATCCATCCTGGGTATGGATTTTTGGCAGAGAACACCTATTTTGCAGAGGTTTGCCAATCCTGTAATATTACTTTCATTGGACCGTCCAAAGAAGTAATCTTGAAGATGGGAGATAAAAGTAGAGCGAGAAAGGCAATGGAAAAGGCAGGGGTGCCTATCATTCCCGGTAGTAAGGGAACTATTTCCAAGATAGATGATGCTCTGAAACTGGCAAGAAAGATTAAATATCCTATAGTGGTAAAGGCATCTGCTGGCGGCGGTGGCAAAGGAATGCGCATTGTCCAGAACCAGGAAGGGTTGAAGAATGCAGTGATGACCTGCCAGAGTGAGGCTAAAGCAGCCTTTGGCAAGGAGGAAGTATATCTGGAGAAGTATATTTCCAAACCAAGACATGTTGAGTTCCAGATTCTGGGGGACAGGAAAGGCAATATTATCTACTTGCCAGAGAGGGATTGTTCCATACAGCGTCGCCACCAAAAGTTGGTCGAGGAATCGCCTTCTCCTGCAGTTAACTCGAAGTTGCGACGCAAGATGGGGCATGCGGCTGTTAAAGCCGCTAAAGCAGTAAAATATACTACTGTGGGCACAGTGGAATTCTTGTTGGATAACGACGATGATTTCTATTTTATGGAGATGAACACAAGGATTCAGGTAGAACATCCCGTGACCGAACTTATTTCCGGGATCGATCTGGTTAAGATGCAGATCAAGTTGGCTGCCGGTGAGAAGTTGAATCTCGACCAGGATAAAATTAAGATTTGTGGAAATGCTATTGAATGCCGGATAAATGCTGAGGACCCTGATAAAGACTTCTTGCCTTCTTCGGGTACGATTTCTAGTTATATTATCCCGGGAGGACCCGGGGTGAGAGTGGATACGGGCATTTATCAAGGTTACACTATACCGTCCTTCTACGATTCAATGATTGCCAAGTTAATCGTGATTGGAGATAATAGGCAGGAGGCGATTGCTCGCATGGAAAGGGCTCTCGGCGAATTTGTTATTGAGGGAGTAAAGACTACTATTCCTTTCCATACCAAAGTCATGGCTGATGAGTTTTACAGAAAGGGGGAAGTCGACACCAGTTTTATTCAGAAAAGAATATTTAAACAAGGATAAAGGGGTAGTTTTCGGAGTCGCTCGGTCAGCAAAACCTCGCTCAAATTCCGCCAGCGCTCACGCGAAACCTGGCGGAATTGACGGGCTCAATAAATTGAGCCCTTACGCTTTGAGATGCAAAATAAATATAGACTTTTGGACGCTAATCTAAACAGAGCCAGAGAAGGGTTACGGGTCATTGAAGATGTAGCCCGTTTTTTATATAACGATAAGGAGTTATGTAAAAAGCTAAAAAATCTCAGGCATAATTTGAGTAAGATTACCCAAAGCGTCTACCCTCGATTAGTAAAGTCCAGGGAACCTGAAAAGGATGTGGGGCTGTTCATCAAAGAAGGAAAGAGGGGTAATCTCAAGGATATCGTTTTTGCAAATTTCAGAAGAGTAGAAGAGGGAATAAGAGTTCTGGAAGAGTTTTCCAGACTTATTTCTGCGGATGCGGGAGGCAGGTTTAAGAAAATCAGATTTAAAGTTTATGGGATAGAGAAAAAGATAGTTACTCGCATTTCTTAGAAGGTCAGATTGGGCCTTGAAAGGGGAGAATTGAAGAAAAACTGGCTCAGCATAGTTCTTTCAATTTTTATCCTTTCCTTTTTTTCCCCAGGTGAGCCTGCCTTTGCTTCTGAAAAAAGAAATATATTTTCTCGGTTCGGCAGAGACTTCAAATATATCTTTACCAGTCCTCTCAGATTAGGCAAGTCTGATGTTCTTCCACTCTCAGCAATTCTTCTGGGCACTTGCGGATTGATGGCTTTAGATGAAGACATCAGGGATTCAGTCCAGGATTCTGGCAGTAATAGCTGGGATGAAATATTCTCCTTCTCAAAACAGTTTGGGGATGGCAGAGCAACTCTTTCTATTGCCGGGATTTTTTATTTGGCTGGTGAAATTTTCCATGATGAGAAATCTCGAGACACAGGGGTTTCGGCTTTGGAATCCTTTATTTTTTCAGGAATTATATGTCAAACTCTTAAAGTGCTGGCGGGAAGGAGTAGACCGTATCGTGAGGAAGGTAGTGGGAAATTCTACGGACCGACATTTGACAATGCCAAGTTATCCCTTCCCTCTGGCCATGCCACTGTAGCTTTTTCTCTGGCTTCAGTTATAGCTTCAGAGTATGATAGTCTCCTCGTCGATATAAGTGCTTATACAATTGCCAGCCTTACGGCACTCTCCCGGGTTTACCACGATAAACATTGGACTTCAGATGTAGCTCTGGGAGCTGTTATTGGCACTCTGGTGGGAAGGGCAGTAGTCTATCAGAATAAAAAGGAGAACACAGAGAACACAGGGATATTTCCTTGGGCCAGAGCAAAGGAGATGGGCTTTGAGGTAGGTTTTGCACAAAAGTTCTAACGTAGTGAGAGGATAATTCGTCTATGATTAAGACTTTGCAGGATGTGGAACTATACGTTATCCTTTCTCCCAGGGCGGATATGGATTACTTGAAGATGGCTGAGGAAGCCCTCCTGGGGGGAGCTGATATGGTTCAGCTCAGGGTAAAAGACTGGATGGATAAGAAAACAATCGAGATTGGGGAGAAATTGAGGGAAATTACTGCTAACTACGAGGTGCCCATGGTAATGAATGACCGGTTAGACATTGCTCTGGCCCTGGGGGCTGATGGAGTCCATCTTGGCCAACAGGATATGCCTTTAACGTTAGTCAGGAGACTCCTAATGTGGGAAGCAGCAGGAGCTTCAATATATAAAGGCCAGAAGCAAAAGCTACAGAAAGGTACTCCTCTTCCCAAAGGGCGCTCTATTACCCGTTTCATAGGTGTTTCTACTCACAGTTTAAAGGAAGCCATCAAAGCAGAAAAAGAGGGCGCCGATTATATCAGTATCGGGCCGATCTTCTCCACTCCCTCCAAGCCTGAGTTAAAGCAAATAGGGCTTAACCCGGTTCGGCAAGTAAGAAAAAAAGTGAACATACCCTTCTTTGCTATTGGTGGGATTGACCAGGAGAATGTCGCAGAAGTTATCCGTGCAGGTGCGGAAAGAGTGGCTGTTATCCATGCTGTTTCCAGTGCTAAAAATGTAAGAAAAGCTGCACAGGAGATGAAGAGAAAAATTAAACAGGCAAAGGGTTAAATTGATGACACAATTGGAATGGGCTAAAAAGAAAAAGATTACCAGTGAAATGAGAAGAGTTGCTCGTGATGAGGGCTTAACTCCAGAATATATACGTTCCTGTATTGCTGAGGGGACAGTGGTTATACCTGTTAATGTAAAACGTCACCAACGCAATAAATTACGAATCATAGGAATAGGGAAAGGTTTAAGAACAAAGGTGAACGCCAACATCGGTTCTTCTCCAGATAAAGTGAGTTTGGCGGAAGAGAAGAACAAGTTAGATGCAGCCATTGAAGCTGGAGCAGATACCGTAATGGACCTCTCCACAGGGGGAGATATTGGAAAGATAAGAAGAATGGTTCTCCAACGCTCCATTCTGCCTGTAGGGACTGTGCCCATCTATCAGGCTGCTTGCGAGACTGCTCGTAAAGGTAAAAAAATCAGCAAAATGAATATAGATGGTATCTTTCGCATAATTGAACAACAGGCTGAGGAAGGGGTCGACTTTATGACCGTCCACTGTGGAGTTACCCGGAGAATTGTTGAGACTTTAAGGAGAAGTAAAAGAATTACCGGGATTGTTAGCAGGGGTGGAGCGTTTCTGGCACAGTGGATAGTGGATAATAATAAAGAAAATCCTCTATATGAACAATTCGACAGGCTCCTGGATATCGCCTATAAGTATGATGTGACTTTGAGCCTGGGAGATGGACTCAGGCCGGGATGCCTTGCTGATGCCACAGATGAAGTGCAGATTGCCGAGCTTTCTGTACTGGGAGAACTGACAAAAAGGGCACGGGAGAAAAATGTTCAGGTGATGATAGAAGGACCTGGACATGTTCCTTTAAATCAGATTGAAGCCAATGTTTTGTTGGAAAAGAGTCTGTGTAAGGGCGCACCCTTCTATGTTTTGGGTCCTCTAGTGACTGATGTTGCACCGGGTTACGACCATATTGTTTGTGCTATTGGCGGAGCGATTGCTGCTGCCTCTGGTGCCGATTTCCTGTGTTATGTTACTCCCGCGGAGCACCTTCGCCTCCCTGATGTGGAGGATGTAACCGAGGGGGTAATTGCTACCAGGATTGCTGCCCATGCGGCTGATGTGGCCAAGGGAGTAAAGGGAGCATTAAATTGGGATATCCGGATATCTAGAGCAAGAGGTTCCCTCGACTGGAAAAGACAGGAAAGATTCTCTATTAACCCTAAAAAGTTCAGGGAAGAGAGGAAAAAGTCGAAACCAAAAGATGTCCGGGTTTGCACGATGTGCGGTGAGTTTTGTGCAATGAGACAGAGTGGTCTTCTGTCTAAAGAGACGAAATTTTAAAAAAGGGAAAAGAAAATGCGTGACGACATCAGTGAACTTCTCAAGGCGTGGGAATATGACCGGCTAAATAACATAAGAAAGATAAAAGGGAAAGATGGCAAAGAAAAAATTCAGATAAGACTGTCCTTAGGAATTGAGCAATTCGAGGTAGACGGAAGGCCTGATGGCAAGAGGCCCTATGGGAAAGAGTCGCTTTTGGAGTACTACCGGACAAAAGTTGAAGTTCATAAGAAGAGAAGGGGAACCGATGAGGGGTTTGGTCTCACAATAAAAGACTGCTCAAGATTATATGAAGAAGGACTATTATATTACTATCGTTACGTTCTATTTTTTCAGTTAAAAGATTATGAAAGAATGGTCAGAGATACTCAACGGAATATTGAATATTTCGATTTTGTAAAGAAATACACAATCGAGGAAGAAGACAGAGTGGCTCTGGAGCAGTATCGACCATACATAATAAGAATGAATGTACTGGGAAAGGGACTTGCCTATCTGGAAAGAAAAGAATATGAGGAAGCTTGGAAAAAGATGGAAGAGGGAATTAGAACGATCGAATCCCTTCCCGATATGGAAAACGCAACTTTTACTTATGAAAAGGGAAGGTCTTTAGGTATTTTAAGAGGTATGGTAAAAGAGATTCTCGGGAAGAAACCCCTTTCAGAGAAGGATGAACTTCAGAAAAAGCTTCAGGAGTCTATTGAACAGGAAAATTATGAGAGGGCAGCTCAGCTCCGGGATATAATACAGAAATTAGAAGGAACAAAACGCGGAGGTTATAAAAGGAGAGATAAGAATAAATAAGAGAGGCAAAGGATGAAGATTGGTGTTATTGCAGATACACATGGTGATTTAGTGGGTTGGCAGAAAGTAATGGAAGAAATCTTTCCTGATGTGGATATGATTATTCACGCCGGGGATCTATTCAATTACGGGCCCAGGAATCCCATGCCTGAGGGTTTTGCTCCCGGGGAATTAGTCGAGGAGATGAATGGGATAGAAATTCCCCTGGTGGCGGTGCGGGGAAACTGTGATTCAGATGTCGATGATTCTGTGGTCAATTTTCCCGTGCAGAGCCCGTTTGCTTTAGTTCAGATAGGTTCCCTCAGGATTATAGTGAACCACGGGGATAAATTGAGTGATGAGGGAAAAGTTAACCTTGCCAAGAGATGGCGCGCCAATATTTTTATCTCTGGTCATACCCACCGGCCGAAATTAGCCAGAGAGGGAGACGTAGTATTTTTAAATCCAGGCAGTCCCTCTTTGCCCAAGGAGAATCCCACAGTAGGGTTAATTGAAGAGACGGATGGTGAGGTGGAGATAAGAATTATTGATGTGGAAACAGGCAAGGTGATGATGGAATAAGGGAGGATGAAGGGATAGTTATCGGAGTCGCTCGGTAGTGTAGGGCTTTATGCCCGTAAAATTACGCCCATAAAGGGCTACACTACAGAAAACCTGATGGAATTAAAGCTCCTGTAACTATCCCTTCGTTTTCAGGGTATTGAGAGGTTGAAATGAAAGTGGAGTTGGTCTCCGTTGGTACGGAGCTGTTGAAGGGGAAGATTAATACTGATAATGCTTATTTGGGCGAGAAGCTTGACAGCATCGGATTGGCCATAGATAGGGAAACTACGGTTGGTGATAGTCGAGAAAAGATTGAAAGCGTCCTTCAGGAGGCTTTAAACAGGTCTGATATTATAATCACCACTGGTGGGTTGGGTCCAACATTTGATGATTTAACCCGGGAGGTTATGGCTAAGGTGTTAAAGAAAAAACTGGTCTTCGACCGGGAAGTGATGCACCAGATTGCTGCCCATTTTGCAAAGAGGGATCTGGAAATGCCCAAAGATAACGAAAAGCAGGCTTATATCATCGAAGGTGCTAAAGTCATTCCCAATAAGGTGGGCACTGCTCCCGGAATAGTCGTGGAAAGAAAAACTAAGGCCGGTTCGAAATCAAAAGTTCAAAAAGCGAGTGT
>Ga0307376_10003146_pt1 | contig 15559 bp, 10 predicted proteins | sample TR2MG_FD_202536 | JGI IMG/M metagenome (GOLD analysis project Ga0307376, IMG submission 202536) | Soil microbial communities from Risofladan, Vaasa, Finland - TR-2 | ecosystem: Environmental > Terrestrial > Soil > Coastal area > Acid sulfate soil | place: Finland: Risofladan, Vaasa | collected...
CAATAAAGAGTGCCCTGCGAGAGCAAAGACTTACCTGGGATAAGATGGAAGCGGAAGACGAGTTGAGAAGGGCAAACAGGAGATTAGAGGAACTCTCGATTACTGATGATTTAACAGGAATATATAATCGCAGACATTTTTACGAAAAACTTTCAGAGATGACAGCCAGGGCTAAACGCTACAAGCTTCCCCTTTCTTTATTGATGTTTGATGTGGACCATTTCAAAGCCTATAACGATACCCGTGGTCATCTGACTGGAAATAGGGTGCTGGAAAGAGTGGGAAGAATAGTTTCCGAGGAAATCCGGGAAGTTGATTGGGGATTTCGCTATGGGGGGGATGAATTTACTGTGATTCTGCCAGAAACATCCAAAAAAGATGCAACAATAGTAGCTGAGAGGATTAGAAAGGCTTTTGAGAAAAGTAAGTTCGATGAGACAACCTTAAGTATAGGTGTTGCTCAATACGACCTCAAAAACAATTTGGATATCCTAATAAAACATGCTGATGAATCAATGTATAAAGCGAAAAATCAGGGGGGGAATAGAACTGAGACTTACGGAATGTAGCGGTAGAATTGGAGTGTCAAGCGAAAGCTTGACCTGGGTGAGAGTGAAACTTTCGTTTCACACTCCAAAACCCAAGTAAACGGTGTCCCGATTTATCGGGATGGTCGCCCTTTCCCTGATAAATATCGGGGTGATGAAAAAATAAATAGGGAGGAAGGAAAAATGGCTGAAAAGGTTAACCTGTTAATTGTGGATGATGAGGTGGAAACTTTGAGAACTCTGGATGATATCTTTGAAGATAGAGGTTATGTTGTTACGCTGGCTGAGGATGGGTATAAGGCTATAGAATTTGCAAAGAAGAAGTTTTTCGATATTATTCTTATGGATGTTAAAATGCCAGGCATAAACGGCTTAGAGACGTTCAGGGAAATAAAGAAGATTTGTCCCTCTGCGGTAGTGATAATGATGACCGGGTATTCAGTAGAGGAATTGTTGAGGCAGGCAATTGAGGAAGGAGCTTATGCAGTTATCTACAAACCTTTTGACATGAGGAAGCTCTTTCACACCATTGAGGGAGCTTTAGGAAAAACCCTAATTATGGTTGTGGATGACCTGTTGGAAGACAGGGAAACTTTGAAAGATATTCTGATTAACAAAGGATATCGAGTAGTCACCGCAGGGGATGGGTATGAAGCACTAAATATGGTTCCCAAGGCAAATTTTGATATCATACTTCTTGATGTAAAAATGCCCAGAATGGATGGTATTAAGACCCTGGAATGGATTAAGGAGATGAATCCAGGAACAGGGGTAATAATGATGAGTGCTTATTCAATGGATGAATTTGTGGGAAGGGCACTGAGAGAGGGTGCTCTCGCATTTCTTTACAAACCTTTCGATATGAAGAAACTATTCAGAATAATCGAGGAATACCGAGAAGAAAAGAAAAAGGAAAAGGAAAAGGAACAAAAATAATTAATAGGTAATGTAGAGGTTTGTCCCTCTAATTTGAAATCGTGTTGGAGTCTTCCCGAAAGGGAGGGAGAGTTTTGAATTGTGGTAGAACGATGCAAGGAGGAGGAAAGGATGAAGAAGACGAATATCCTCATTGTAGATGATGAAATCGATCTTCTGGAAACCTTAGGAGACATTTTTGAGAGCAAGGGCTATAATGTAACTATGGTGGAGGATGGAATTAAGGCGCTCGAACTTTTAAGGAAGAAATACTTCGATATCATTCTCATGGACCTCAAAATGCCAGGGATAAGTGGAGTGGAGAGCTTCAAAGAAGTAAAGAATCTCCACCCCTCAGCAGCTATAATAATGATGACTGCTGGAAGCGTAAGGGAGGAGATAAAGGACGCTATGGGATCTGGAGTTGATGCGGTGGTCGATAAACCTTTTAATGTGAAAAAGCTTGTGGCCACTATTGAGTCTATCCTGGAAAGGCCTCTAATTTTGGTGGTCGATGACAGGGTTGAAGATCGTGAAACTCTAAGGGATATTCTGGTTGACAGAAACTACAGGGCATTCGTAGCTAAGGATGGCTATGAAGCAATCGATATTGTTCGCAGAAGCGATTTCGATGTCATACTTTTAGATATAAGGATGCCAGGAATGGATGGGATGGAAGTTCTGGAAGTGGTGAAAGAGATTAAACCCGATATAGGCGTAGTAATGATGACCGGATACTCTTCAGAGGGACTCGCGGGAAAATCGCTAAAGAAGGGAGCTTACACCTGTCTGTATAAGCCTTTCCTGGATATGGAAAAGTTGTTGAGGGTAATAGAAGAGGTCCAGGAGCAGAAGAAAGGAGTCGGTTCTTCCTGGCAGAGAGTGAAAGTCCTTTTGGTTGATGGGGAACCAGCTCACAAAGAAACAATTTCAAATATATTGACTGAAGAAGGATACAGGATAATTCCAGTCAATAATGGTTCAGAAGCGCTAAAGAGAGCAGAAGAGAGTTTCTTCAATGTTGCGCTTATAGACTTTGAGTTGTCAGATATGAGTGGTTTGGAATTGGCAACAAAATTGAAGGAGATGAATAGAAAGACCTGTGTGATTATGATGAGCCGATTCAGTGCACTTGATTTAGAGACTCTCGAAGAGTCGACAAAAAAGGCAATCTTTGATTACTTAATTGAACCAATAGATCCAGCTCAGTTAAAACGACTTATAAAAGAAGGTTTAAAAGAAGGAAAGAAGTAGTAAAGATTAGTGAATGTAGGGGCGGTCCGCTGTGGCCGCCCAGGGATGACACGGCGGTCATCCCCTACGGGACTGGTTTTGAGAAGATGGCAAAGGATAAGAATCTTGACTATGAGCGAGGAGGGTAAATTATGAATTACAGAACAGAAAGATTGGGAAAGGTGGAGAGGAGATTCGGGTTCTCTCTACTTTTGATTAGTATTATTCTTGTTTTTAATTTTGGTCTACTTTCGGCTGGAAGAGAAGGAGATGCTGAAATGCTTGCTTTCAATATCTCTGCCTCAGGTTTTAAGCTAGATGAGGGTTACCCACGTCCACGTGTGTTTACCCCAAATGGTGATGGTAATAATGAACAGGTAACTTTCGAATACGAAAATATTGATGAGAACAGTATAGTTTGCTGGATTTATGATATCAAAGGGTCGGCGGTAAGACAGCTTGATATCGTTGGAGGTGGGGAAGATAAGTTCACCTGGGATGGGAAAGACGAGGGTGGGAATATAGTACCTAGTGGCATATATATCTACCAGATAGAAGTAGAAGGCCAAACTATAAATGGCACAATAGTCCTTGCTAAATAAATTATGAATTATGAATGGTCAATTATAAATAAAAGGCGGTGTAGGGGCGGCCCGCCGTGGCCGCCCGAAAGGGATGGGACTGATGAACAAAAATGCCATTTTCATAGGGTTAGTGACTATAGTCTTGAGTCTTGGGTCTAATGTCTCTTTTGGGGATTTTTGGGACATTGGTGTGGGAGCGCGACCCATAGGAATGGGAAGTGCCTTTGTCGCTCTGGTTGACGATGTCCATTCCCTCTATTATAATCCTGCAGGATTGAGTCGACTAACCCAGCCAGAGTTCACCAGCGGATATGGAAGACTCTACTGGGGACTGGACGATGGGAGTAACCTGGGGAATGCATTCATCGGCTACGCTCATCCCCTGGAAAAATTGGGCGGAATAGGAGTGGGCTGGCTGAGCCTGGGGCTGAAGGGTTTTTATCGAGAAGATACCTTTATCTTCTCTTATGGCAATAAGTTATTTAGTTCGCTTTCTGCCGGGCTGAACTTCAAATTACTATACAAACGATATAATAATAACCAATACACAAAGTCTGACCCCCTTTTTCAGGAAAAAGGTTATTCCAGGATAGGATTTAGTAGTGATATTGGGCTTTTATATAATCTTACTGCCAATATCTTTTCTGGACTTTCCATCACAGATATCATTCAGCCAAATATGAATCTGGCAGATAAAAGAGATAAACTTCCCCTGGGAGTCAGAATAGGTGTTGCTTACAGAGATAAAATTAATTTAATTAATTTTGCCTTAGATGCTGTTTATAAACACAGGGAGTTTAACATTTCTGCTGGCGCGGAGAAGTGGCTCTCAGGTAAGTCAATGGGAGTTCGTGGAGGGATAGATATAGGGAGTGATGGCTTTAAGAGTTTCTCTCTGGGAGGAAGTTGTCAGGTATCTTCATTCGAAATAGATTATGCTTTCATCTATCCCCTTTCCGGGCTCAGAGGGACTTATGGTTCTCATCGTTTCTCAGTGACATTACGTTTTGGTGGGCTTAGGGAAACAGTATCAGAAACGCCAAGGCCTTCACCGGCAGAAATAGGTATTCCCACGAAACCTTTAAGTGAAGAAGAAAAAACAGAGGAAATGAGGAGATACTATTATCGTGGAATCGACCATTACAAGAGAGGGGAATATGAGGCAGCTATTGCTGAATTTGAAAAGGTTCTACAATTGAAACCGGATCATACTCAATCGCTAAGACTTATTGAGAGAGCAAAGGAGAGAATGAAAATTAAAAAGTAGCTGGAGGGGGAATGGGAAAAACTGGTGTAGGGATAAAGGCTTACCTTCTTATTTTATCTCTGATGCTGTTACTTTCTCTTCCCAGAGATGGTAATACAGGAGGAATATCAACTAGCTTCACTGAGGTGACTGTCCGGAACTTAAGTATCGGAAAGAACTATACAATTGGGCAGAAAGTTAATCGGCAATTGCGGGTGAGAAATAAAGGTAAAGATTCCGTTGGGTTGAAAATAGAAGTATTGGTGCCATCTAAAAGTGAATTGAAGGAGGGATATGAGCCAATTCCCGACGCTTCCTGGATAGAGTTGGAAAAGGATTACTTTTCTGTCGAGCCGTCAAAAAATGCAATGACTAATGTAATTGTCACTATTCCCCGCAATAAGAAATATCTAGGTAAGAAATATCAAGTTTACATCTGGTCACACACTGTGGGCAAGGGGAATCTACCCATTGCTTTGGGTTTGAAGAGCAGGCTTCTCCTTGAAATTTCTGAAAAGGAAAGGGATTTGTCTCAAGAGTTTGCAGGGAAATTAGACTTCGCTGTTTTTCCAGACGAGATGGTACTGGAGAATGTAAAAATAGGGGAAGTTTGCGATATTAAAAAAGTGATTGGAAAGGTATTAGAAGTGAAAAATCTTAGTCGTTATCCTCATATTTACGAGGTAAGAAGTATCTCTGCAAAAAGAGCAGGAATAGAAATTGAAGATGGATATGAGGACTGTCCCGACCCGGATTTTTTAACTTTTGACAAGTCGGATTTTGGTCTAAAAAGAAAGAAAAAAAGCAAGGTAAGGATGTACCTTAACTTTCCTGAAAGAGAAGAATATGCTGGCAAAAAATATATATTCGTTATTAGAATAAGACTCCTGGAAGAAGAGTTTCTTTTAAATCGTTATTTAAAACTTTACGTGACTACGGCAGCGGAATTTTAGACGTTCACCTTCGACATTTTTCCTTGACTTTACCTTCCTGATTTGATAGATTTTCGTAGCCTTCCTTTGGATTTTTCCTACAAAATTTCTTCGCTGGAAAGGAGTAGCAGAGCTTGCTCTGCGGTCAGTTAGCGCGAAACAAGTTTCGCTACTCCAATAATTGGAGTAGCACCGCTTGCGGTGCGTTTGCTTGCTCTGCGGCTAGTTAGCGCGAAACAAGTTTCGCTACTCCAACAGACTTGGTGAATCTTATGGAACATTCAGATTTCGTCCATTTACATCTGCACACTGAATACAGCCTTCTCGATGGTGCCTGTCGTATTCTGGATAACCATAAGGCTCCCGGGAATCTTATTCAGCGAGCATCCCAGTACAAGATGCCCGCTTTGGGAATTACTGACCATGGGAATATGTTTGGCGTAATTGGTTTTTACCAGGCATGTGTGAATAGCGGGATAAAACCGATTATAGGTTGCGAAATCTATGTTGCTCCACAAAGCCGGTATGTTAAGGAGGGAAGCGGTATATCGGGGGCAGCAAACCATCTAATTCTTTTAGCAAAGGACAAAACCGGGTATGAGAATTTGATTAGACTGGTGAGTATCGGCTATCTTGAAGGTTTCTACTACAGACCCCGGGTAGATAAGGAAGTACTTAAAGAATACTCAAAAGGACTGGTATGTTTGACTGGTTGCCTTAAGAGCGAGATTTCCCAGGCTATATTAAATGACGACCATGATAAGGCTAAAAAGGACATTTCCTTTTATGGCGAGATTTTCGGTAAGGAGAACCTTTACCTTGAACTGATAGATAACGGAATCAGTGAACAGGAGAAGGTCTGTGGAGAATTAATTAAATTAGGGAAAGAGATGGGAGTTCCATTGGTAGCTACCAACGATTGCCATTACGTGGATAAGACTGATGCCTATGCCCAGGAGATACTTCTCTGTATTGGTACCGGCAAAACGCTCGATGATCCCTCACATCTGAAGTTTTCCACAGAAGAATTCTACTTTAAATCCTCTCAAGAAATGAAGCAAATTTTTGCTGAAATCCCACAGGCAATAAAGAACACAATAGAGATTACTGAAAAATGTAACCTCCAGCTCGACTTTGAAACAATGCATTTGCCCGACTACAAAGTTCCGGAGAATTATAACTTCGATGAGTATTTAAAAAATCTTTGTGAACAAGGGTTAAAGAAAAGATATACGAAAGCTACGCCCGATATACGTAGACGGTTGGACTATGAGCTCTCGGTCATAAGCCAGATGGGGTTTGCCAGTTATTTCCTGATTGTGTGGGATTTCATAGAGTATGCGAAACATCAAAAGATAATGGTAGGTCCGGGTAGAGGGTCTGGCGCTGGAAGTCTCGTTGCCTATCTTCTGGGAATTACTGAACTGGACCCGTTGAAGTACGGTCTTCTATTTGAAAGATTCTTGAATCCTGGAAGAAAGAGTATGCCCGATCTCGATATCGATTTTGCCGATAATGGACGAGATAGAGTTATTGGTTATGTGAAGGAGAAATACGGACAAAAAAATGTAGCTCAGATTATAACTTTCGGAACTATGTTAGCCAGGGCTGTGGTCAGAGATACTGGCAGGGTATTGAATGTTCCTTTGCTTGAGGTAGATGGAATTGCCAAATTGATTCCTTTTGGCGAGACAATACAGGGTGCTTTACAGCTGGTGCCGGAATTGAACAGGCGATATGAGACTGAGGGCGTGGTCAGGAATCTATTGGACACGGCTCAGAGAATTGAAGGAATCAAACGCCATACGGGCGTCCATGCTGCAGGAATTGTAATTACCCCTGGAGAGATGGTTAATTATGTGCCCTTAGCAAAGAGTAGTAAGAATGTGGTAACTACTCAGTACGAAGATTCTGCCTTAATTAGATTGGGTCTTTTGAAAATAGATTTTCTGGGATTGAGAACACTGACGGTGATTGATGAAGCCTTGAAGCTTATAAGTAAGAGAGCGAAAGAAGCTCCCAGAGAACCCTCTGATATTCCCCTTGATGATAGGAAAACATACAAACTTTTAGCACAAGCAAAGTCTGCCGGTGTCTTTCAACTGGAGAGTGCAGGGATGAGGGACCTTTTAAGAAAGTTAAAGCCAACAGAATTTTCCGACGTAATTGCCCTTGTAGCACTCTATCGTCCCGGTCCTATTGGGAGCGGAATGGTAGATGAGTTTGTGGCCAGAAAACATAAACGTGCGAAAATAAACTATGAACATCCTTCGCTTGAACCAATTCTAAAGGATACATATGGTGTAATCCTTTATCAAGAAGATGTTATGCGCATCGCTACGGAATTAGCAGGCTTTCCTCCAGAACAGGCTGATGTCTTGCGCCAGGCGATGGGGAAGAAGATACCTACAGAAATTGAAAGACAGCGAGAGAATTTTGTAAAGGGGGCAGGAAAGAAAGAAATTTCCCCAGGGAAAGCAAATAGAATATTCGATGCCATGGTGAAATTTGGTGGATACGGTTTCAATAAGTCCCACGCAAGTGCCTATGCGCTTCTGGCTTACCAGACTGCCTGGCTCAAAGCAAATTATCCACTGGAGTATATGACGGTGCTTTTAAGTAGCGAAATGGAGAATACCGATAAAATCGTAGAATATATATCTGAGTGTCATCAGATGGGCATCACTGTGCTGCCACCAAGTGTGGAGAAAAGTTTTTCAGAATTCAGAATAGAAAATGGGAATGTTCGCTTTGGTCTTTTAGCTATTAAGAATGTGGGGCACGGGGCTATAGACTCTATTGTAAGTGCCCGGGAAAGTGGAGAAGCGTTTACATCACTATGCGATTTTTGTGTTCGGGTTGACTCGAGGCTGGTCAATAGAAGAGCAGTTGAGAGCTTGATTAAGGCGGGGTGTTTCGATTCGCTTGGTCAACCAAGGGCTCAGTTATTTAAAGGATTGGACCTCGCTTTAGAGAAAGCATTGCGGGTCCAGAAGGAGCGACTGAGCGGTCAGACTTCTTTCATTGATCTCGTCGACTCTACTCTTGGAGAAGCAGAGGAATTACCTCCCTCAAAGGAATGGCAAGAGAATAAATTACTGGCATACGAGAAGGAAGTACTGGGTTTCTATATTACAGGTCATCCCCTGGCAAAGTTTGCCGAAGAGATGAACAGTTATGTCAGCCATTCAATAGATAAACTGTACGAGTCAAAGACCGAAAGTCAAGTGAGCGTAGGGGGAATAATAGGTTCTCTCAACAAGAAGAAAACGAAGAAGGGTCAATTGATGGCTATCTTTAAGTTAGAGGACTTGACGGGAATGGTGGAAGTCATTGTTTTTCCCGACGCTTATGAGAAAGGCATAGGAAAGTGCTTGATTAGGGATGAGATGGTTATAGTCAAAGGAAGGCTTAATTGGCGGGAAGAGAAACCGAGGATTGTGGCTTCGGAAGTAATTCCCTTTAGTCGTGCCAGGGAGCTTCTCATCCACCAGATGACTTTGAAGCTATCCACAGCCGGGTTGGAAGAGGATACTTTAAAGAAATTGAAGGAACTATTTATAAAAAACCAGGGTAATTGCCGGGTGAATTTTAACCTGTCTGCCCAGCGTAATAGAATTGTGAACATAAGTTCAAAAACACAGGTCAAACTTAGCGAGGAGTTGCTGGAGGAGGTGAAAAGGCTTCTGGGGAAAGACTCCATCCAGCTATTGCGCTAAACATAGTTGTCATTGCGAACAAAGTGAAGCAATCTGACAGGCACTGTCATTGCGATACGCACTGTCATTGCGAAGGACGAAATCCTGATTCATCGGGATTGGAGTCCTCCCGAAAGGGAGGGACGCATTCAACCTTGTTTTCGCAAGGACTCCAGTTATAAAAGGAGGTTTATATGCCTGATTTGAGAAAAGATCCCATACTCGGTCGCTGGATTATCATTGCCACTGAACGAGCAAAGAGACCCTCCGATTTTGGAACGGAGCCCCAGGAGAAGTCGGACGAGAAGCTCTGTCCGTTCTGTGTGGGAAATGAAAAAAAGACTCCCCCCGAGGTCATGGCTTATCGTGAGCCAGGAACAAAACCTGATACCAGAGGCTGGTGGTTAAGAGTAGTTCCCAACAAATTTCCGGCATTAGAAGTGGAAGGAGATTTAAGTCGCACAGGTGAAGGAATGTATGACAAAATGAACGGGATCGGCGCCCATGAAGTAATTATTGAAAATACCGACCATAATAAGACTCTTCCCGAACTGGAAAGAAAAAATGTAGAGGATGTAATCTGGGCTTATAGAGATAGAACCGTAGATCTGAAGAGAGATGCCAGGTTCGAATATATTCTAATCTTTAAAAACCAGGGAAAGGCTGCTGGAGCTTCCCTGACCCATTCCCACTCCCAGCTAATCGCCCTGCCAATAGTCCCTAAAAGGGTGAAAGAGGAGATGGTAGGGGCGCAAAATTATTACGAGAATAAAGAAAGGTGTGTCTTTTGCGATATTATCAGACAGGAGACAAAGTCAGTGGCGAGAATAATTACTGAGAATGAAGACTTCGTAGTTTTTGCTCCTTATGCTTCCCGATTTCCCTTTGAGACCTGGATTATTCCCAAGAAACACGACTCGGCTTTTGAAGATATCCAGAAACACGAAGTAATCCATCTGGCATGCTGTCTTAAAGGGATTCTAACTCGGATGAACAAAGTGCTCAATTATGCTCCATATAATTATATTCTCCATAACTCTCCGCTCACCACGTCCCACCTTCCCTACTACCACTGGCACATTGAGGTTATGCCCGTATTGACCAGAGTTGCCGGATTTGAATGGGGCACGGGTTTTTACATTAATCCCACTCCCCCAGAAGAAGCAGCTAAATTTTTAAGGGAAGCCGGAGCTTAAGAAAATGACATCTTGGAGTAGCGAAACTTGTTTCGCGTTAACGCAGAGCAAGCAAACGCACCGCAAGCGGTGCTACTCCAGTTATTTGGAGTAGCGAAACTTGTTTCGCGTTAACGCAGAGCAAGCTCTGCTACTCCTGGAGGTGTTGAACTGAAAATTCTATTTACTTCTTCAGAAGTGGTTCCCTTCGCCAAGACAGGAGGACTTGCTGATGTAAGCGGGGTCTTACCCAGAGCCATAAAGACTCAGGGTCATGATGTGCGAGTGGTGATGCCAAAATATAAAGTTGTCGACAATCAAAAGTTTGGATTAAGGACACTTACTAAAAGCCTGTCTATTCCTGTAGGAAAAGAGATCGCCATAGTTTCAATTTTAGAAGGCGAACTGGAAAAAGGAATACCCATATATTTTATAGATTATAAACCTTACTTTGAGAGGAAAGAACTCTATGGCACTTCAGAGGGCGCCTATGAAGATAACGCAGAAAGGTTCATTCTTTTTTCCAGAGCACTATTGGAAGCGATTAAGGCAATCGGGTTTCAACCCGATGTGATTCACTGTAACGATTGGCAGACAGGTTTAATTCCTGTCTACCTGAAGACATTATATAAGAATGACCCTTTCTTTCAGAGAACGGCAACAGTTTTAACTATTCATAACATTGCCTATCAAGGGACATTTCCTAAACAGACTCTAAATTTGGCTGGCTTGGGCGAGGAAGAATTTACTCCTGAAAAGTTGGAATTCCATGGGCAGGTTAGCTTTCTCAAGGGAGGACTGGTTTACGCAGATGTATTGAATACCGTAAGCGTAGCCTATAGCAAGGAAATTCAGTGTTCACCCGAATTTGGATACGGTTTGGAAGGAGTCCTTGCCCATCGTAGCCAGGATCTCTACGGGATACTTAATGGGGTTGACTATGATGAATGGAATCCAGCGAAGGACCAATTCATTGCTGTCAACTATACCGTAGGGGAGATAGATAAAAAAATGGAATGTAAGAGAGCTCTCTTAGAGGAGAATAACCTGCCAGTTGACTTAGAGTGGCCTTTAGTGGGAATCGTCTCCCGGCTTGCCCAGCAGAAGGGACTCGATATTATTGGAGAAGCAATTGATGAAATAATGGATTTAGATTTGTTCTTTATTCTCTTAGGAACGGGTGAGGAAGAATATCATAAGCTTTTTTCCCGGATTGGCAAGAAGTATTCCAGAAAAGCAGCAATTCATATTACCTTTGATAATCGACTTGCTCATAGAATCTATGCCGGTTGTGACTTGTTCTTGATGCCTTCCCGCTATGAGCCCTGCGGGTTGGGACAGTTAATCAGTTTAGCGTATGGCACTGCTTCTATTGTTAATCCCACAGGTGGTTTGGCGGACACAATTGAAGAATTTGAGTCAGAGACAGGTAAAGGAAATGGCTTTCTACTAAGCGAATATTCGGCTACTGCCCTGGTGAATGCGCTCAAAAGAGCAATAACTGTTTATAGGCAGAAGGAAGCCTGGCAAAGGTTGGTTAACAATATGATGGAGGCCAATTTCTCCTGGGTTACCTCTACGAAGGAATATTTGAAATTATATCAAAGAGCAATGGATAAGAGAGGGGAAAATTAGTAAAATCCCAAAGTTCTCGACGTTAATGGTTAAAAAAACAGGTTGACAAATTAGAGAAGTTGTGGTAAAATTTTAGTAACGATAATTGTTATCGTTCGATAAGGGCAACTCCCTAGGATATAGGGGGACGCAAAACCTTAGAGTTCCACACCCAGAATGCTGGGCGTGGGATAGTCAGGTTGCCGAAGACGATGGAACATTTTAAAGCCGAGTTGCTGAAGAAAAAACAAATTTAGAGTGTTTGAAGCTTCTGGCAACTCGGCTTTTTTCTTAGGAGTAGCGAGACTTGTCTCGCGTTGACGCACCGCAAGCGGTGCTACTCCAAATCATTTTTTATGATATTGTGGGAAAAGGGGTATAAAATGGAAGAAAAAAGGAAATGGTTTCTGATTATTTTTCTTGGATTAGTGATGATTATTATGATTATTAGTAATTCTTTATTGGGGGCAGACGTTCACTATGGCAAGCATGCAGGTGAGCTTAAGAATCTTAGCATAAAGGTAGTCTATACCGATCCCTATTTTTATACGCCAGAAGGTTTGGCCGGCTATTATATTGGACTGCCGATGACTTATGAAGTGCATATTACAAATAACAGCCGTCGCACTTACAAGCATCTGGATGTAATAGCGATTCAGGAATATTATGAGTCGGGTACGTGTGACCGGTTCTGGCATCCATATCCTCAGTATGTTACTTATAGAAAAGGTGAACCGTTACCTGACGATAGCAAGCAAGTCTGGCAGAACATCTCACTGGGACCAAATCAGAAAATCGTCCTATCTGGCGGATACACTCCCCCACTGGCTACCTGTGATGGACTCGACCAGACACACGTGATTATTCAGCATACTAACAGAGGGAAAGTGGAAGCGGCGATAATGTATTATGAGCCAGAGTGTGGTGTATTCTGTCCACCACCTCCGAAATAAGGCTCAATCCCGGAATTTGACTTTGCAGGCTTAACTTAAAAATACTGTAGATTTATATAAAATAGACCTTTGCATGAAAAGCTTAGGTCTATTTTTTTATTGTAATTTAGAGTGAAATGGTGTAAAATTTAAAAACTACAAAGTCCCCCTTACCTTAATCCTCTCCCCACAAGGAGGAGGAAGTTCTCTCTGGACATAGAAAAAAGGAAAAGAGAATTTAAAATTTTCCGACGAGAAAAAAATTGTGAACGCTACTCATTTAAAATGATGAAAAAGAAAGTTCTAATTGTTGTTCTATGTCTATCTATAGTTTCATCTATTTTGGTATCCATAATTCGCTGGCGGGTGGAAGTTGATAACCGTCGGGTGGAGATGGCTTGCGATTACAGTGAACTTTCCGAGCTCTGCCTCCAATGGGGGTATGATATTGACGCTTTTTTGTGGGAGTTGAAAGAAGCTGGCATTAATTCAATAGTTATCGAAGAGGAGACTCTGGATACGCTATCTTCCGAGGGCAGGCTAACTTTTATAACCGGAGAGGAGGTGAAGAAGTCCCAGTATTTGGCCCCAGTTCAATCTGTTTTCCTTAAAGATTTAATCAAACAGGATATTGAGAAATATACTTTTATTGTAACCAGTGATTTTGCTCTGGGAGAAAAGATAGAGAGAGTACTGGTCGAAAAACTGGGCAAGAAAAAAGTTAACAGAATCGAAGGGGATTCGTATGAGAGACCTCTAACGGTCCTGAGTGTTTACGGAATGGAGGAAGGAGAGATTTCCCGGATAGGGATAGGTTTTTTAACAGAAAAAATAGAAAGGATAACCAGTTATGGGTTAAAAAGCATTTTACTTCTCACGAATGGACCCTTTATTAGTGAAGCTTCCATACAGACTCTCTTTTCTACTGTAAGCGATTGGAGAAATATATCGACAGTTATCTTTTCCGGAGATAGTATCTTAGGTTATCCGGACTTTTTAAATTCAGTGAGGAGACAATTGGATATAAAAGGGGTTAAGTTGGGTATTGTCGAGTTCTTGAATCAGGATGGCTTGGGCGAAGTAACCAAAAACCTATATCAGAAAATAGTTAGAGTATACTCTATTTCACCGGAAGAGGTTGTTGCTATTAAACAGAGTGGTGGGCTGGATGTCTCCAGATTGATTACCCGCTTCCAGAGAGCTGTCAAAGAAAGGAATGTTAGACTACTCTATATTCGTTTGCCTTTCGTCTCAGGAAGTAGTGAGAATTTACAAATTCAATCCCATCTCGATTACATTAGAGGAATTAAAGCGGCTATTTTAGGAAGTAACTTTAAGATTGGTTTCTCGCAACCATTTAAGCCTCTCCCAGCTTCACTCAACTTGATTCGCCTGCCAATTTTTTTAGTTATCTTAATACTTCCCCTCTGGTTAATTTCTCTCTATAGATCTGTTTCTTTAAGTTTTTACTATTTCTATCTATTTACTTCTCTGGCACTAATACTTTTTTTCTGGCAAGAGAGACTGTTCATTCAGATTGTAGCTCTAATTGCCGCTCTCTCTTTCCCTCTTTTAGCGCTAACTTTTGGATTACTTCTTCCTGAGTCGTCAATAATGAGGATTCGTAAAGAAGGGAATATCTCACGAGCCGTTTGGCTTTTCCTTAAAGTAACCATTACTACTATCTTTGGTGGACTTCTAATTGCTTGTTTACTCAGTCGTTTAGACTTTATGTTGAAAGTTCACCAGTTTCGAGGGGTGAAGGCTTCTTTTATCCTCCCGTTGATAATGGGGTTGTTCCTTCTGTCTGGATGGGGAGAGCAATCTCTCAAAGAAAAAGGGTTAATCCGTTTTTATGTAGGTAAAGTATCGGAATTTCTATCCAGAAAAGTCGAATTTAGACACCTGTTAATCTTTTCCATTTTAGCTTTGGGGGCAATTGTGCTTCTCCTGAGGAGCGGAAATTATCCCGGACCGTTTCTCTGGGAAATAGAAAGCAGAGCAAGGGAAATTCTTGAAAAATTACTTATTGTTCGACCGAGAATAAAAGAGTTCTTTATTGGACATCCTCTAATGATTCTGGGAATATACCTATATTTGAAAGGCAAGTCTGGGAAAAAAGAAAAATTAGGACTAAAAACAAAGAGCTGGCAATCGTTCGTTATTTTCGGTTTGATCGGACAGGTCTCTATAGTAAATAGTTTTTGCCATGCCCATACGCCATTGGTTATTTCTTTAACCAGGACAATAAATGGCGTTTGGTTAGGGATAATAATAGGAATCTTATTGGTCAGCATTGTGCGAAGGAGCACAGGGGAAAGGATCAGGAATTAAAAGATAGTTTGTTCATCACTAAGGAATTTCTTAACGCCAAAAAACTTCAGACTCTGCAGGGCGCAAATCAAAACTCTCCCGATAAATCGGGATCGGACAATGATTTGCTTGTAAGAGAAGGAGCCGTCTTTGTTTTTTGGCTAAAATTCCTAAAATCTTCACAAACTATCTTTTTCCTGACCAAATAGACGTGTTAGGATGAAGTGATTGGAAAATGGTACATAGAATTCTGGTGGCTGGCTATTATGGTTTCGATAATGGTGGTGATGAGTTGATTCTCTTCTCTTTGCTGAACGAATTTAAAAGGTTCAATAACAAAATAGAGATTACTATCCTCTCTAGAAATCC
>Ga0307376_10003148_pt1 | contig 15550 bp, 7 predicted proteins | sample TR2MG_FD_202536 | JGI IMG/M metagenome (GOLD analysis project Ga0307376, IMG submission 202536) | Soil microbial communities from Risofladan, Vaasa, Finland - TR-2 | ecosystem: Environmental > Terrestrial > Soil > Coastal area > Acid sulfate soil | place: Finland: Risofladan, Vaasa | collected...
GACCACCGTTCCCCGGACCTTCGGCATCCTCGGCGTGACGTTCCTGATCTGCGTCATCGGCGCCGCCCGGGTCTTCGAAACCCCGCCCGCCGGCTACAAGCCGGAAGGGTGGAATCCTCCCGCCGCGGCCACCAGCGCCTCCGGTGTTGTGCAGAAGGCGGAGTTCACAACGGCCGAGATGGTCAAGACGTGGCAGTTCTACTGCCTCTGGCTCATCTACTTCCTCGGCACCAGCGTGGGTATCGTCGCCCTCGGCCAGGCAGTGCCGCTGATGAAGAGCATGGCGGCGACCACCGCCGTCATGTCCGCGGCCGCGGCCCTCGGGTTGATGAGCGCGTTCAACGGGGTCGGCCGCCTCGCGTTCGGCGCGCTCTCCGACAAGATCGGGCGGAAACCGACGACGGTCATCATGTTCGTGTTGTACATGATCTCCTGCCTCTTCCTGCTCCGGAACACCAGCAACTTCGTGCAGGCCCTTGCCGGCGTGTGCATGGTCGGCTTCTCGTACGGCGGCTACCTGGCGATGATGCCGTCGTTCACCGCCGACTACTACGGCGCCAAGAACGTGGGCGCCAACTACGGCACCGTCTTCACGGCGTGGGGAATCTGCGGGTTCATCGTCCCGGCGTACTTCGCCGGCATCGTCGCCGCGGCGAAGGCGGCGGGAAACGTGGCCGCCGGGTACAACCAGACCTACTTCTCCCTGGCGGGCTTCTGCGTCGTCGGGATCATCCTGGTGCTCGTCATAACGAAACCGACCCGCGACGCGTAGTCGAGCGTCTTCCGGGAGGAACAACCGCTTCATCAAGGCCGCCGGGGGGAAACCCCCGGCGGCTTTTTTCTTTCCCGGGAAATCAGCCGGCGATTCCCGCCGCGAGGACCACCCCCAGCAGCAGGATGGCGCCGAGGAGCGCGACGATGGCGTAATGGTGGAACTGCCCGCTCTGCATCTGCCGCATCCGCTCCCCCATGCCCGCGACGGCCGCCCCGAAGCCGTCGAAGACCCGGTCGATGACTCCTTCCTCTATGCACACCGACAGCCACTTCCCGAGGCCTTCCAAACCCGCGCTGAAGCCTTCGAAAGCACGATCGATGATTTCGACGTCGACCGACTCCGAAAGCCATTTCGCGATCCCCAGCACGGGGCGGACAATGACCGCCTGATAGACCTCGTCCACGTATCCGCGGTTCAGCACAACGACATAGAGCATCGCACTCCATCGATCCCACAGGCCGGGCGCCGCAGGCGCACGCCTTCGCAAGGCCGCATGAAGGAATCCGAACACCGCGGCCGAAAGCGTCACGCCCATGGCCGTCATGATCGCGAGAGACAGCGTCCCTTCCGCGGCGGCGACCGTAGCGCCGCGCGACGGGGAGGGGAGCACCGAAGCCATGAAGCGCTCGAACCAGGCCCATCCGGCGAGGGGAGACCAGACGGCGCAAAGCGTCACCACCGCCACGGTCCCCGCGACATATCCGAATGCCCTCGGCGTCAGGAGACGAAGCGGCGTGGCGTCCGGCCCGGATCGGCGCTCTGCGGCCCTTACCAGACGAAGCAGGTACACCACCGTCATCAGCGCCGCGACCCAGGTCAGCGCCCAGAATACCGGATGCCCGTGTTCCGAGGGGGACGCCAGTTGAAAAAGCCCTTTCCCGGTCGCGATCAGAACCAGGGGGGGCATCGACGCCAGGGCGACCGCCGAACCCCAGAGGAGCCAGAAGCGCGCGGGAAACCAGCCGGCGGAGCGAACGGGTGCCGGGGAATCGTGCCGGGCGGCCACCTCCTCGATCGCGGTTCCCGCGGTCAGGAACAGCAGGGACTTGAACGCGGCGTGGGCCACCATGTGGAAGATCGCCAGCCCGTAGGCCCCAAGGCCGCAGGCCAGCATCATGTACCCCAGCTGGCACATCGTGGAATACGCCAGGACCCGCTTGATGTCGGCCTGCACCATGGAAACGGCGGCACCGAACACCGCTGAAGACGCACCTACGACGACAAGGACATTCCGCGTAACCGGCGCCTGGTCGAACAGGGGGGCGAAGCGGGCGATGAGGAACACGCCGGCGGTCACCATCGTCGCCGCGTGGATCAGGGCGGAGACGGGCGTCGGCGCCTCCATCGCGTTGGGCAGCCACACGTGGAAGGGAAGCTGGGCCGATTTGGCGAACGCCCCGCAGAGGAACAGCATGGTGATGAGGGTCAGCGTGTTCACCGACCCGTACCGACCGAAGAGCGCGACGGTGTCGCCCGCATGCCGACCCGCCTCGCGCATGATCGCGAGGGAGTCGAGCGTCCCGAACGTCGTCCACGCGAGCAGGATTCCCAGCAGGAACCCCATGTCGCCGACCCGGTTCACCCAGAACGCCTTCACCGCGGCGTCGCACGCCGGCTTCCGCTCGTACGTGAACCCGATCAGGAGGTAGGAGCAGAGCCCCACCGCTTCCCAGAACACGAACATCATCAGGAGGTTGTCGCTCATCACCAGCATCAGCATCGAGCCGGTGAACAGCGACACGCACGCGAAGAACCTTGCGTACCCGTCGTCTCCTCGCATGTAGCGCACGCTGTATGCCTGGACCAGGCCCGCGACTGCCGTAACCATCACGAGCATGACGACGGTCAGGCGGTCGACCAACAGGCCGATCCGCACGGAAAACGACCCGGCGTCGATCCACTCGTACAGCGGCGCCCGCACCGGCCCCGAGGAGACCACGTGGACGAGGACCGCGACGGAAAGCGCGAACGCGCCGCATACGGCGGGAAGCGCCACGAAGTGGCTGCGGCCTTTCAGCCACGGGCCGCCGAGCACGATCGCAACGGAGGCGACCAGCGGAAGGAGTGGGATCGCGATGACCGTAATCATCGCCCGCCCGGAGCCGCCCCGGACACGCGGATTCCCTGACGTCCCTGCGATTTCCAATCGAGGTAGCGGGCCAGCACGGTTTCGTCCGAAGGGCGATCCCCGAGCGCCGCCTGCCGCTTCGTTTCGATCCTGGCCACGACCGCCGTAACCGAGGCGGTCATCTTCCGGAGAAACGTCTGCGGATAAAATCCGATCCAGAAGACGAACACCAGGAAAGGCAGCATGCAGGCCGCCTCCCGCGCGCTCAGGTCCGGCAGGCTCCGGTTCTTCTCGTTCGTGACCGGGCCGAACATCACCCGCTGGAACATCCAGAGCATGTAGACCGCCGACAGCACAACGCCCAGGACGGCGAGCAGCGCGACTCCCGGTGACACCCGGAATATTCCCATCAGGATGAGAAACTCTCCGACGAAGTTGTTGAGCCCGGGGAGGCCGAGAGAAGAAAGCGTTATGATCAGGAAGACGATGGCGAACACCGGCTGGATTTTGAAAAGCCCCCCGTATTCCGAGATCAGGCGGGTATGCCGCCTTTCGTAGAGGATTCCGACGAGGAGAAAGAGGGCCCCGGTCGAGATGCCGTGGTTGACCATCTGGAGGATCCCGCCCTCGATCCCCTGAACGTTGAAGGCGAAAAGGCCGAGCATCACGAATCCGAGGTGGGAAACGGAGGAGTAGGCGACCAATTTCTTCATGTCCTTCTGGACCGTCGCCACGAGCGCCCCGTAGATGATCCCGATGACGGCAAGAACCACAATAACAGGCATCAGGTCCGAAGCGGCCACCGGAAAAAGAGGCATCGCGAACCGGAGGAACCCGTAGGTCCCCATCTTGAGCAACAACGCGGCGAGGATCACGGAGCCCGAAGTCGGGGCGTCCACGTGCGCATCGGGGAGCCACGTGTGGAACGGGAACATCGGGACCTTGACGGCGAACGCGAGCGCGAAGGCGGCGAACAGCCAGTACTGCAGTTTCACCGGGATGGTGAGATCGTACATGCTGAGCAGGCTCGTCGTTTTGATCCCTGTGACATCGTAATGGTGGAAATAGAGGGCGATGATGGCCACGAGCATCAGCACGGAGCCGGCGAACGTGTAGAGGAAGAACTTGATCGCGGAGTAGACGCAACGGTCGCTCCCCCACACGCCGATGAGAAGGTACATCGGGACGAGCACCAGTTCCCAGAAAACGTAGAAGAGGAAGAGGTCCATCGCGAGGAAGACCCCCACCATACCGACCTCGATGAGCAGCAGGAAGATCATGAACTCCTTCACGTGGCTGTTGACCGCCCTGTAGCTGGAGAGGATCGTAATCGGCAGGAGGAACGTGGTCAGCATCACCAGCCACAGGGAGATCCCGTCCACGCCCACGTGGTACTCGATCCCGTAGCCGGGAATCCAGGATGCCCGCTCGACGAACTGCATCGACGCGGTTGCGTCGTCGAACCGGAAGACGATGGACAGCGAGAGGAGGAATTCCGCGAGAGCCACCAGGAAAGCCGCGTTCCGGATCAGGCGGAGGTTTCCCTTCGGCAGGAAAACGAGAAGCAGGACGCCGGCAAGCGGGAAGAAGATCACCACGGTCAACAGGTTCGACGACAGGAATGCGGGAACCGTCATGACGATGCGCTCCGCCAGGTTTCGCTCATTGCCGGCATAGTACCCGCTACCGCCCCTTTTCGCAAAGGCCCCCCGGCACGGACGCGACTCAGCAGGCCGCGCCGGCCCCGGAAGGCTCCCAGCTGCCCCCCTCCCGATAGCGGAGGAACGAACCGGTCCGCGGGTCGAGCGCGACCAGGTTGACCCACCCGTTGTCGAACAGGTGCTGAAGGACGTGGTGGCGCCTGATGATCTCCACGATCCGGTCCGGCGGCGCCTCGATCACCGCCAACAGGCGCAAGGGATCGTGGTAACGCGCCTCCCCCGCCATCACCGTCTGGCGCGGCAACCCCGTCTGCAGGTCGCCTCCGCTGCCCAGCATGACCCCGAACCCTCCCACGACGTTGTGGACCACCTTGCTGTCGCTTCCGTACACCTTGTTGTCCACGGCGGAGAAGTAGTGCTCCATGTTGATCCACTCACCGACGATGAGGGGAGCGGTCATGATGATCTCGAGGGCCGTCCCCTTGGCATCCCGCCGCCAGTCGTAAGAGTGCAGGAACACCCGACCGCCGAGGTCGAGCCCCAGGGTGAGAGACCGGTGGGCGGCGATGAACGCGGCGTTGCCCGACAGGCCCCACTCCGGGAGCACCTGGGCGAGGTCGGCGCTGCGGCGCTCCACGTGCCGAAGCGCGGCGCGCGGCGAGAGACCGGCCGGGGACCCCGGCAGGCGCCCGCAACGCTCCTGCGCCTGCCGGGCGCCCGCCTCGGCAAGGTCGCGGCGAAGCCGATGGAGAACCTCCCCGTGCGTCTCCGGGCAGCCGCACGCGTCCAGGATTTCCACTTCATCGGTGGTCGTATTGTGCTCGGCGGCCATGAACCAGGTGTCTTCCGGGATGTCGATGCCACGCTGTCGCAGCATCGCCCGGACCGTGGGTTTGTTTGCCAGCATGGCGAACACGCGGGCGTTCGGCCCGCCGGGGCTCCCCCCGCAGGCGCCGCAATCCAGGGCGGCCACATAAGGATTGTTGGTCGACGTGCTCCTGTGGCCGCAGAGGAGCACCATGCGCGCGAAGGGGCCGGTCAGGCCCATCGTGCGAAGCCCGGTTTCGATGTAGAGGGCCTGTTCCTCCCCGGTGAACCCCTGCGTCCCCAACCGCTCGAGGCGGGCGGCGCGGTCGGGTTGATCGAGCCCGGCGACGAGCTCCTCGGCTTTCTTCTGGTCGATCTTCCCCACGGTAAGCCTCGTCGCCGCGGGCGGAACCACGGCGTGATGGAGGCGGGAGGCCAGGCGGCGCGACGCTGTCGGGAACAGCGTGCGGCCGACGAGCGAGAGGCCGAAAAATCCTCCGAGCAGGTCAACCATCGCGTAGGAGGCCGCGAAATGACGCTCGAGCCGCTGCACGACGCCATGAAAGATGCCGTCCCACGCCATGCCCCGCAACGTCCGCTCCCCGGCTGGCTCGGCGCCGACACCCGGCTGCTCCACGACCACGCACTTCGGCTTGATCAGGACGGGGCAGAGCGCCGAATCCTCCTGCTGCCCGAACCCGCGGAACCCGATGGGAACGCCGAAAAAGCCCGCAAAACCGAACGTTTCATGGTCGCCCACCGCTTCGAGGTGCCGTCGGAACCCCTCCGAGCGGACATCGATGCAGAACACCGACTGCGCCGCGGGACGGCAGTCAAGCCGGGGGCCCCCCGAGGGGAGGTCTTGATGTCTCGCAGCCAGCCGGGAAAGCAACGTGTCCCTGTAGCGGGTCTCCTGGGCCTCCAGCCAGATCCGGCCGTGCGCGTCCGGCGGCACGCGGTCGAGGATCGCCAGCAACGCCCGTGCGTCATCCCTGGACATCGCCAGGACCTCCGCAGGAGAGAGCGCCAGGAACTGCGCCAGACGGAACAGCCGCCATGCGTCGCGGCCAAGCGCCGACCAGGGATCGCGTTCAGAGTGTTCCCGGACCAGGAAAAGGATGCGGCCGAATCGGACCCAGGCGTCGTCAGTCCCTGATGTTCGCTCCACGGCAGGACGATGCCGGCGTGTAAAATCCGGGAACGACGCCTCGGCCGATCGCCGCCGCGCAAAATACTCGGCGGGACGGCGACGGAAATAATCCGTCAGCGCGTGCACCGTCCCTTCGACATCCCAGGTATCCCGGCAGCAGGCATCCACAAGGTGACGTTCGTAGAACACCCGCGCCGCGAGATAATCGACCAGATCGATGGGGTGCCGCCGCTGCCAATGGTAGTCGTGCGCCTCCGACCGCCATTTCACGAATCCCGCCCAACCAGGCAGCTGGGCAAGGTGCCGCCCCAGGGTTTCGATCCAGCTCTTGTCGGTAGTTCCCAGCGCGCGCAGGCTCCCGATGAGCGCATCCTCGGGCGAATCCGGCAGGCGATGTACCATGCGGCGAAACCCTCGAATCCCCAGGAATCTTCCCGAGAAATCCCACGCGGCAAGTTTCCGCCAGAAGGAGTAGAATCCCTTCTCCCTGCCGGGGGCCTCCCACGTCGCCACCCCCTGATCGAGGAAAACCGAGCACCATTTGATCATTTCCCTGTTGATCACGCCGACGATGTCGACGCCCGCCAGCTGTCCGCACCACTCCCCCGCGGTCATATCCTCCCCGATGCGGTCGAGGTCGGCTGCCAGCAGTTCCAGGCCGTCCGACGCGACGGCGGCATCCACGGCCTCTGTTTCGCCCGAGGCCCCCGCGAGCACTTCGCGCTCGAAACGCTCCTCCCATTCCGCCTCCTCGATCCCGTCGAGGACGGACGGATCCGGGCCGCGGATTTCCAGGACGTGAAGAACGGCCGACCAAAGCTCCGATGGGATCTCTTCCGGCGTCTTCAATTCCGCGGCGGCAAGCAGCCGGGCGCGGCGGTCAGGCGGGAGATCGGGAAACAGCCGCAGGAGCGCCTGCTCGCGGACCCGGGCCCGGAATGCCGCCGGCTCCAGCGCGCCGATCCCGAAGGCGACATGGCTGGCAACGACATCGAGGGTCCGGACCCGGCGCCCCTCGAAGGCCACTTCCTTGCGCACGTCGATTCCGGCAAATTCAAGCCGTTCGATCGCACGAGTGAGGTCATCGGCTTTGATATGCCCGCTCGCCAACATGCGGCGGTACTCTTCGTTGGTCAGGTAGCCGCGTCCGCCGGTAAGGTTATGAGCCTTGCGGACCGCCGTGTCGAAGGGCAGATGTTCGAGACCGTGAAGGGGATTGTGGTGGATGAATGTCCGCATCGGCCAGAACGACGAAACGGACTCGCTTGCCAGGGCAACCGCGGACATCAACCGCTGCCGGTCGACTTCGGTGGTCGGACTTGTCTCCTCGACGCGTTTGGCGGACACCCGTGGTCCCCCCGGAAAGAGCAGCCGGCATGGCCTGATCACCGAACATCTTTTAACATGCAAACCTTCGAGTCAAGGGATAGATCCTCCCGTGGATAGCTCCTCCCTCAGCCCGCCACCAGGTAGAACCCCAGGAGCAGGACGGCCCCGAGGAGCATGGCGATTGCGTAATGGTGGAACTGCCCGCTCTGCATCTGCCGCATCCGCTCCCCCATGCCCGCGACGGCCGCTCCGAAGCCGTCGATCGCGCGGTCGATGACTCCGGCGTCGAACGAGTCCGACAGCCACCTCGCGAGCGAAAGCACGGGTCGCACCAGCGCCGCCCGGTAGATCTCGTCCACATACCCGCGGTTCAGCACGACCACGTACGCCGTCGCGACCCACCTGTCCCACAGCCCGGGGGCCGCCGCAGCCCGCCGCCGCAGCGCCCCCCATGCCGCCGCCAGGAGGGTCAGGGCGGCGACCGTCACGGCGGCCAGCGCAAGCGTCCCTTCCGCCGCGGAGGGCGGGGATCCGCGGAGCGGGGTCGGCAGCGCCGAAGCCATGAACCGCTCGAACCAGGCCCATCCGGCGAGAGGCGACCAGACCGAGGCAAGGACCACCACCCCTGCCGTCCCGGCCACGAATCCGAGCGCCCGCGGAGACAGGAGCCGAATCGGCGTGGCGTCCACCCCGGACCGGAGCTCGGCGGTTCCGACCAGCCGGAGCAGGTACACGACCGTCATCAGCGCGGTGCCCCATGCCAGGATCCAGAATACCGGATGGCCGTGATCCGATGGGGACGCCAGTTGAAATAGACCTTTCCCGCCCGTGATAAGAACCAGGGGCGGCATCGCCGCCAGGGCGACCCCCGATAACCACAGGAGCCAGAAGCGGGCGGGGAGCCAACGCCCGGATCGCCCGGATTCCATGAGCGCTTCGTGCGCGGCGACCTCCTCGATCGCCATCCCCGCGGTCAGGAACAGCAGGGCCTTGAACGCCGCGTGGGCCACCAGGTGGAAGATCGCCAGCCCGTAGGCCCCAAGGCCGCAGGCCAGCATCATGTACCCCAGCTGGCACATCGTGGAATACGCCAGGACCCGCTTGATGTCGGTCTGGACCATCGAGACCGCGGCCGCGAAGAACGCCGACGCCGCGCCGACGAACGCGAGGACGGAGAGCGTCACGGGAGCGAGGTCGAACAGGGGGGCGAAGCGGGCGATGAGGAACACGCCGGCGGTCACCATCGTCGCCGCGTGGATCAGGGCGGAGACGGGAGTCGGCGCCTCCATCGCGTCGGGCAGCCACACGTGGAAAGGAAGCTGGGCCGACTTTGCGAGCGCCCCGCAGAGGAACAGCATGGTGATGAGGGTCAGCGTGTTCACCGACCCGTACTGACCGAAGAGCGCGACGGTGTCGCCCGCGTGCCGGCCCGCCTCGCGCATGATCGCGAGGGAGTCGAGCGTCCCGAACGTTGTCCACGCGAGAAGGATTCCCAGCAGGAACCCCATGTCGCCGACCCGGTTCACCCAGAACGCCTTCACCGCGGCGTCGCACGCCGGCTTCCGCTCGTACGTGAACCCGATCAGGAGGTAGGAGCACAGTCCCACCGCTTCCCAGAACACGAACATCATCAGGAGGTTGTCGCTCATCACCAGCATCAGCATCGAGCCGGTGAACAGGCAGACGAAGGCGAAGTACCTCGAATATCCGCCGTCGCCGTGCATGTACCGCACGCTGTAAGCCTGCACGATCCCCGAGATCGTCGTCACCATCACCAGCATGACGACGGTCAGGCGGTCCACGTACAGTCCGAGGCGCACCACCAACGATCCGGACCCGATCCACGTGTACAGAACCACCTGGACCGGACCCGACGAGACGACCTCGACTGCCGCCGCCACCGACAGGGCGAACGAAACGCCGGCGGCGGCGAGCGCGACCACATGACTGCGGCCGCGAAGCCAGTGACCGCCCATGAGGATCGCCAGGAAGGCGAGCAGGGGCAGTACGGGAACGGCGATGCAGGCGAGCGTCATCGCGCTACCGGTTCCATGCGTTGTCAGGGGGAAGAGTTGGCATACGTCTCGAAGTAGTGCTTGCGGGTGACCCAGACGTCCGAGATGAACACGACGCCCGAGTGCCGCTCGAACAGCGTCCCGAGGCCGGCGAGGATCGGATCGAGCCGGTCCTCCGGGACGATGGTGAACAGGATGTCCAGCGTGTGCATGTCGTTGAAGAGAAGGTGCCCCTCATGGAGGCCGTGATGCCCCCTGCCCGATACGTTCGGCACGATGGTGAAGCCGGAAACCTTCGCATTAACGAGCAGGTGCTCGACAAGGTGCAGGTCCTCGCCCTTGACGATGATTTGGACCCTCTTCATCAATACCAGGCTTGTGTCGCTCATCTCATCCCCCCCGATCGACGTCTGGAGTCACGGCGAAGGAACATGGAAAAAGCATACACCCGAACGGCCGGCCCGTTTCAATCCCTGGCACGATCGAAATAGCGGGCGAGCAGGGTCTCCCCGGGCGGCCGTTCCGCAAGCACCGCCTTCCGCTTCTCCTCCATCCGCGTCACGACGGCCGATACCGAAGCTTCCATCTTCCGGAGGAACGTCTGGGGGTATACCCCGATCCAGAAGATGAACAGAAGGAGAGGAAGCATGCAGGCCACCTCGCGCGCATTCATGTCCGGAAGATGCCGGTTCTTCTCGTTGCCAACCGTCCCGAACATGACCCGCTGGAACATCCAGAGCATGTATACGGCCGCGAAGAAGATCCCGACGGTGGCCGCGACCGTGAGCCCCTTCATCGACTGGAACGCGCCCATGAGGATCAGGAACTCACCGGCGAAGTTGTTCAGGCCGGGCAGACCCAGCGAGGAGAGCGCCACGATCATGAAGACCGTCGCGTACACGGGGATGACCTTGAACAGCCCTCCGTATTCCGAAACGAGGCGGGTGTGGCGCCTCTCGTAGAGGAAGCCGACGAGGAGGAACAGGGCCCCCGTTGAGATGCCGTGGTTGACCATCTGAAGGATTCCGCCCTGTATCCCCTGGATGTTGAAGGCGAACAGCCCCAGCATGACGAACCCGAGGTGGGAGACCGAGGAGTAGGCGACGAGCTTCTTCATGTCTTTCTGGACCATCGCGACAAGCGCCCCGTAGATGATCCCGACGACCGCAAGCGCACCGATCAACGGCATCAGATCGAACGCGGCCACCGGAAAAAGAGGCATCGCGAACCGGAGGAACCCGTAGGTCCCCATCTTGAGCAACAACGCCGCGAGGATCACCGAGCCCGGCGTGGGGGCGTCCACGTGGGCGTCGGGGAGCCAGGTGTGGAACGGGAACATCGGTACCTTGACCGCGAACGCCAGCCCGAAGGCGGAGAACATCCAGAACTGCAGCTTCACCGGAATCGACAGCTCATACAGACTGAGCAGGTTCGTCGTGTAGACACCCGTGACATCGTGGTGGTGGAAATAGAGCGCGATGATCGCGACGAGCATCAGCACCGAGCCCGCGAACGTGTACAGGAAGAACTTGATCGCCGAGTAGATGCGCCGGTCGCTACCCCACACCCCGATCAGGAAGTACATCGGGACGAGCACGATCTCCCAGAAGATGTAGAAGAGGAAGAGGTCGATCGCAAGGAACACCCCCACCATCCCGACCTCCAGAACCAGAATGAAGATCAGGAACTCCTTCACGTGCTTCTCCACCGCCTCGTAGCTGGAGAGGACCGCGATGGGCATGAGGAACGTCGTGAGCATGACGAGCCAGAGCGAGATCCCGTCGACGCCCACGTGGTACTCGATCCCGTAGCCGGGGATCCAGAGGGCTCTTTGGACGAACTGCATCCCCGCCGCGGCGGCGTCGAACCCGAAGACCAGCGGCAGCGAGAGGAGGAACTCCGCCAGGGTCACAAGCAGGGTCGCGTTCCGGATCAGGCGCAGGTTCCCCTTCGGCAGGAAGATGAGCAGAAGGGCGCCGGCCAGCGGGAGGAAGATCAGCGCGGTCAGGAGGTTCGACGACAGGTACGCAGGCATCCACGTCATTTGCGTATCCGGTCGCGGCGCTCGCGGCCCGGTTCGACGGCGAGCCGTTCCCAAGCGAAACCTGGCAGGTAGCGATGGAAGGTACCGGTCTGCGGATCGAGCGAGACGAGGTTGACCCACCCGTTGTCGAACAGGTGCTGAAGGACGTGGTGGCGCCTGATGATCTCCACGATCCGGTCCGGCGGCGCCTCGATCACCGCCAACAGGCGCAAGGGATCGTGGTAACGCGCCTCCCCCGCCATCACCGTCTGGCGCGGCAACCCCGTCTGCAGGTCGCCTCCGCTGCCCAGCATGACCCCGAACCCTCCCACGACGTTGTGGATGACCTTGGTGTCGCTTCCGTACACCTTGTTGTCCACGGAGGAGAAGTAGTGCTCCATGTTGATCCACTCGCCGACGATGAGGGGAGCGGTCATGATCACGTCAAGCACGCTCCCTTTCGCGTCCCGCTGCCAGTCGTAGGAGTGAAGGAACACCCGGCCGCCAAGGTTGAGCCCCAGGGTGAGAGACCGGTGGGCGACGATGAACGCGGCATTGCTCGACAGGCCCCACTCCGGGAGCACCTGGGCGAGGTCGGCGCTGCGGCGCTCCACGTGCCGAAGCGCGGCGCGCGGCGAGAGGTCGGCCGGGGACCCCGGCAGGCGCCCGCAACGCTCCTGCGCCTGGCGGGCGCCCGCCTCGGCAAGGTCCCGGCGAAGCCATTGGAGATCCTCCCCGTGCGTCTCCGGGCAGTCGCACGCGTCCAGGATCTCCACTGCATCGGTGGTCGTATTGTGCTGGGCAGCCATGAACCAGGTGTCTTCCGGGATGTCGATGCCACGCTGTCGCAGCATCGCCCGGACGGTGGGTTTGTTTGCCAGCATGGCGAACACGCGGGCGTTCGGCCCGCCGGGGCTCCCCCCGCAGGCACCGCAATCCAAGGCGGCCACATAAGGATTGTTGGTCGACTCGCTCCCGTGGCCGCAGACGAGGACCAGGTGCGCGAAGGGGCCGGTCAGGCCCATCGTGCGAAGCCCGGTTTCGATGTAGAGGGCCTGTTCCTCCCTGCCGAACCCCTGCGTCCCCAACCGCTCGAAGCGGGCGGCGCGGTCGGGTTGATCGAGGCCGGCGACGAGCTCCTCGGCTTTCTTCTGGTCGATCTTCCCCACGGTAAGCCCCGTCGCCGCGGGCGGAACCACGGCGTGATGGAGGCGGGAGGCCAGGCGGCGCGACGCTGTCGGGAACAGCGTGCGGCCGACGAGCGATAGGCCGAAAATCCCCCCGAGCAGGTCGACCAGCGCGTAGGAGGCCGCGAAATGACGCTCGAGCCGCTGCACGACTCCATGAACGATGCCGTCCCACGCAAGGCCCCTTAGCGCCCGTTCCCCCTCCCGCTCCGCCCCCGCGCGCGGGAACTCGACCACCACGCACTTCGGCTTGATCAGGACGGGGCAGAGCGCCGAATCCTCCTGCTGCCCGAACCCGCGGAACCCGATGGGAACGCCGAAAAAGCCCGCAAATCCGAATGTTTCAGTGTCTCCCACGGCTTCGAGGTGTCTGCGGAAGCCCTCGGAGCGCACGTCGATGCAGAAGATCGCCTGCGCCAGGGGACGCCGCCTGGACCTGGAGGAAACCCCGAGATCGCCTCTCCGGTTTGCGGCCAGCCTGGAAAGCAGCGTGTCCCTGTAATTCGCCTCGTGGGCCTCAAGCCATATCGGGCCGTGCGCGTCCGGCGGCAGACGGTCCACGATCGCCAGCAACGCCCGTGCATCCTCCATGGGCATGCGCCGGACCCCCGCCGCCGAAAGCCCCAGGAACTGCGCGAGGCGGAACAGGCGCCAGGCGTTCCGGCCGAGCGCCGACCACGGATCGCGCCTGGAGGTTTCGTCGCAGACGTGCAGGATCCGGCCGAACCGGTCCCAGTCCCCGTCCGACGCGGGTACCCGCCCGTAGGGGGGTTGATGCGTACTTGCGGCGGCCGGGACCTTCGCATCGGCCGCTCGACGTCTCGCGAGGTACTCCTCCGGGTGGCTGCGGAAGTGCGCGGCCAGCGAGTGCAGATCCCCTTCCACCCCCCAGGCGTCGCGGCAGCACGCCTCCAGGAGGCGGCGCTCGTAGAACATCCGCACCGCGAGATAATCGACCAGCTCGATCGGGTACCGCCGCTGCCACAGGTAATCGTGCGACTCGGAGCGCCACTTCACGAACCCGGCCCATCCGGGCAGCTGGGCAAGGTGACGCTCAAGGGTTTCGATCCAGCCCTTGTCGCGGATGCCGAGCGCGCGCATGCTCTCGATCAGGGCGCCCTCGGGCTGGTCAGGCAGACGCCGCACGAGGCCGCGAAATCCCCGGATCCCGAGGAACCGCCCCGAATAATCGCGCGCGGCGAGGTCCCGCCAGAAGGCGTAGAACCCTTTCTCCCTGCCGGGGGCCTCCCACATCGCCATCCCCTGGTCCAGGAATGCCGAACACCATTTGATCATTTCCCGGTTGATGGTGCCGACGAGATCGATTCCCGCCAGCCGGCCGCACCACTCTCCGGCGGTCATCCCCTCGCCGATGCGCTTCAGGTCGCCGACCAGCATCTCCAGGCCCGCCGACGCGGCCGCGGCCTTGACGGCATCCGTCCCGGCGGCTGCCATGATCCGGGCCTCGCGCTCGACGCCTTCCTCCTCAACGGCCCCGCTTTGCCCGTTCAGCCCGTCCGGCGCCGTCCGGTCGAGATCGAGGGCGTACAGAACGGCCGACCAGAGCGCGGATGCGATCCGGGTCTCCGGGTCCAACGCCATATCCGGCCCGCCGGGCAGATCGGTGGCCCGCCTGCCCCCGGCGGCGGCCAGCAGCCTGCCGCGGAGTTTGGACGGCAGATCCGGGCAAAACCGCCGATGTACCCCTTTCTTTCGAACCAGGTCGCGGAAGGCATCCGGCTCGATCGGGTCGATCCCGAAGGCCAGGTGGATTTCAAGCACGTCGAGCGGGTCGATCCGGCGCCTGCCCGCGGCCACTTCGCCGTGCTCGTCCAATCCGGGGGCGAGCCGCCGTATCGCGATCCTCAAATCGTCCTTGTCGATGCGCCCATCCGCGAGAAGACCGCGATACTCCTCGTTGGACAGGTAGCCGTTGCCGCCGGTCAATTTCCGGCCTTTCCGGATCGCCTCGTCGAACGGCAGATGCTCGAGGCCGTGGAGGGGGTTGTGGTGGATGAACGTCCGCATCGGGTAAAAAGGCGCGACGGCCTCGCTTGCGAGGGCGATCGCGGCCAGCACCCGCTGGCAATCTGCGTCGGTGACAGGATCCGGCTGCAGAACGAGTTTGTCGGTCACTCGCGGTTCCTCCCGGAAGAGCGGCCAACATGCCACGAGTCGGCTGTTGATGGGACTATTTTAGGCGAATGGCGCCACATGCCGACGGCCCCAGCGGCGCCGGGAAAATTCCTGACATTAAATGATGCGCCGTCGGTGGTGTCAAGCCAAAGAACCGCTTAAAGGCCGCCGGGGCGATCCCCCGGCGGCCTTTTTTATCCCCCGGTCACTCCAGGAATTCCGCGACCTCGGGGACCTTGAACCCCGCCGCCCGAAGCCGTCCCTTCAGGGAAGCGACGTCGATCGTCGCCACCCGGACGAACGCGGCGTACCCTGCGGCCCCGTGGGGGGCCAGGACCAGGCTTCGCACCTCCACCTCCAGGTCATGGAGCGCCGCGACCAGGCGGGCCAGCTCCTTCA
>Ga0307376_10003150_pt1 | contig 15545 bp, 12 predicted proteins | sample TR2MG_FD_202536 | JGI IMG/M metagenome (GOLD analysis project Ga0307376, IMG submission 202536) | Soil microbial communities from Risofladan, Vaasa, Finland - TR-2 | ecosystem: Environmental > Terrestrial > Soil > Coastal area > Acid sulfate soil | place: Finland: Risofladan, Vaasa | collected...
GGCCAGTTTGACTAGTTCAGGATCGGGTTTAACTCGTTTGCTACGTTTCGCTTCGGTCATTGTTGCTCCTTTATGCTGGCAGTCTCCTGCCAAATGACCGTTTACACAAAACTATTTACACCCTCACGAAATTCCATGTTTGATATTTGCTTCAGTCACATCCTATTCGTGCTGCGCACGTGAATTGCACATTTGCCTCACTCGCTGGCGCTCGTGGTCAACTGCACAATTCAATCTTATTTTTAAATCGCATCGGAATAATAGAATGACCAGCCCCGGTGTGGCTTTGACCAGCCACTCACAACTCGAATCGGGTTCGCTGCGCTGTCATTACTGACGGTTGTTACTTTTTGTGGAAGGATAAAGAAGCGTAATTCCCAAGCAGGCGACATTAACAACGCATCCACAACTACGTCATCAAAACTTTGACCGGCATCATCCGGCTGGCTTGAAATTGCGGCTCGACGCAATCTGTTCCGTTAAACTGCCAGTCAGTAAGGGTATGGCTGGGTAGTCGTCATATTGGCTTGTACTCGTGCTTGTCCCGACGCGAGACGGTGAATCAATTTCATTACACAATTATTTATGGAGGGGAGGGTTGACCCTAAAATAATAAGCACCTTAATAAGGCGGGTATTATTTGAAAGAAAAGGGCATCAACGATGCCCTTGGTGGTTCAGCACGTTATGCTGATTTGGCTGCTGCTTTATTAGACTTACGACGACAGTTATAAAAATACGTGACACTGCCTTGGGCGGTTAAATCAGCGCCCAGTACGAAAGCCGCTGCAATCACTTCCTTGTCTTCTGCCTTCAACGCCTCATAAATGACCATCGCTGCATCGGCTTTTGACTTTCCTTCCTTGATGAGAGCTTTACCTTTGGCGATGGCATCCTTGATCGACGGCTTGTTCAAGTCGATCTTCTTCGGTTCAGCTGCAACTACTGGTGCAGGAGAGGGTGCGGGTGCTGTTGCGGCTACTGGTGTTGTCGCTGGCACAGGTGCCTTGATTGTGGTGGCAGGTGTTGCTGCCACAGGTGCAGTTTGTTTTGCGACTACTGGTGCTACTTTAGCTGGTACTGTGATTTTTTTAGTCATGATATTTGCTCCATAGTTGTTGATTGAGTTTGTTGATAGTGCTTTCCTTTGCGGTTTCGAGTCCGGGCACATCTTCCAGCAAGCCGAGCAGGGCATTGGTAAAGTCATCAAGCGACATTCCTGTTCCGAATTCCTCGATAACTATCTCCACCAGGTTTTGCTTCTGTTCAGTTGTTAGCGATTTCATTTGTTACCCCTTTCTTGACCACACGGGCACCATCCAACCGAACAAGGAGTAGGGCAACGGCTATACGGTAAATATTTTCAGTTGCTAAGACAGCATTGATCCACCGGATGATGCCGCGCCATTTCGGCCATCATTCGGAGAGAAAAATGCTGTTTAAATTAGGTCAGGTTGTAGCAACGCCCGGAGCACTTCGGGCATTAGAGGAAAACAACGTGAATATGCGGTGCTTGTTACATCGCCACGTAAACGGTGACTGGGGGTGTGTCCCGGAGGAAGACGCTCTGGAAAATAAGCTTAGCGTTGAGAAGGGATATCGGATTTTGTCCAGCTACCTAATGAATGACCAAGGCGACAAGCTGTGGATTATCACGGAAGCAGACCGTTCATCGACGTGTTTGTTGCTGCCGGAGGAGTATTGATGCACAGCCTAAGTTAAACGGCAGGAAAAGTACCATTGATCACACCAGCTTTGATTCTTTCTGCTCTATCCAGAATTCGTTTTACAGCCGCGCCGAGTAGTATTTTTTCGTCAGCGTCAGGTCCAGCATTTCCGTATTTCATTAGTGGCAAGAAATCCATCGGTACAGCTGCTTTAACTTCGTCACTAAATCCAGATATTCTCTGTTTTACCTCAACGCCTGTTTTCCAATATGTCCAGCTTTCCTCGTTTTCATTATCACGTTGAATGTCGTGTATCAACAAAGTAAGCATTAATGCATCGTGGTCTGGACGTGTAGCAAATGAATATAGTGCTTTACTTTTTTCCCATACCTTTCTTCCAGCCTTATTTTGCACACCTTCTTCTTCGGTGCAGAGTCTAACGCTATCTTCAATTTCGCTCATTATTTCCCTGTGAGAGTGTCCACGTTCAACCACAAGAACAAAGTGAGTGTTCCAGTCAATGTCAGAAATATCTGTATTTTCAACGAAACTCTGAACGGGTAATTCTTTTAGCAAGTCAATTGCTTTAGGGCCAACCATCGGGCCGTAATGAAAGAACAATAAGAAGTAATTTGTTGCTAACCACTGATTAAAGGTCTTCGTTAACACCTCTCCAAAATCACGCTTTACATCTGCTGACCATGTTGCTGGATCTGTCCGATTAAGAAATTCATACCAAAGCTCATACAGCCTCTTTTCCTTGGTATCTGCGCTCATTAGAAGTTCAAATAACTCACTGTTTTCATTAGTGTCGTTCATAGCATCGTAATTGGGGTAATTCCAATGTCCATATTACCTTTTTCCCTCTTTTTCTACTATGCGAACCGTTGCTTACGGGCAATTGATTTACCGCAAAGGGCGCAGCGGAATAGAAAAAGGCTACCACTCAAAACCTGATCTAGGCGAAAGCAAGGGGGACTGAGCAGACCGATGTGAAGGTATCGAGTGGTCGTTGATACTGGATTGCGAAGACATTGTAAAAAAGTAGCAAACGGGTTGGACATTTCGTCTAACACGTAAATTTTATAGGAGCAGCAACTTCATGAAACAAAAATCTAATGCAGTAGAAGAATTTAACGTAACAGAAGCACTTGCAGCGATAGCTAAACGTAGAAAAGCAAGTGACGCCTTGAAAGCAAAGATAGGTGAAAAGGCTTTTGAGGAATTGCAGGAAAAGCAAAGAGCAAAGGTAGGAAAAGTTGAAATATTTCCACCTAATAACAAAGGCAAGTATGTCATTCAACTAGATGACCTTGGCTATTTGGTAACTTTGGCGGTTGATGCCGCCAAGTTTAAACAACCGTTGTTGTTTAAAGGATCGTTTCTTTCTAGCGAAGAATCGAAATTGGTTGGAAAGGAGTTGTTGAAGAATTTGAAGTAACAGTTGTTTGTAATAAGGGGCTGGACACTTCGTACAGCCCCTAACATTTTTAAGGAGATTCACATGGCTACAAAAATCGTACTACCTAATGGCAACCTCACCTGCAACGAAACAATGAATACCGTCGAGCTGATCCCTGGAAGGGCTGTGGTTTGCCGTGATTCGCTTCGTAAAATTGTTGCTTGGATTGATGTAAAGGATCAAGCCAAGGCGAAAACGGTCCTCAAACTGATGAGTGACTTTGCTCGGGCTGGACGGTGGGGTGTTCAACCCTGTTGGAAATTCCTGAACGAAGAAACGACAACCAAGCAGTAACTCTGTAAACGTTGACATGGCTGCTGGCCTTTGGGCTGGCTGCCTGTCATCAATCTTAGACGTGTTAATAGGAGTAAGCCTGATGAGTAATAACAGTGTGCAACAAACCGTAGTCATCGATGAATTGCCTTTTCTACCTGATTGCGACAACGATGAGCAGTTCGATATTGAAGCTGAATTCGAAGCTGATTTGAAGCGCGATGAGCGTATTTTAAAACATCAAATAGCCGACTTAGGCCGTGATCCTACTAAACCTACCAAAGGCAAGGGGCCTACCGTTCTCGTCGGCTTTGATTCGGAGTTTGTCCCTGGTGATGAGGATAACGACAACACGATCCTAAGCCTGCAATTCCATGTTGATGGTGAATGCGGCTCGTTTCCACATGTCGAATATCCCACCGGTAAGGCCAAGTCAGATCGGCCGTTTCTCAGTGAGGTTGTGGTCAATCTGCTTATCAGTGGTATGGAGTCTGGAGCCATCGCTGAGTGGCCCAATCAAGTGGTTGTATGTGGTTTCTTCCTGCGCATTGACCTGCAAGCTTTTGGTGATCTGCCGGCCTTTAAATTCGATATCGATAACATTGCTGGAAGGGCTGTTTCAATCAACCCGCTGACAGTCAAGCTAAATGACGCTGAAGTTGCAAGGCTGTTGCGCAACAAATACATTCTGGTGAACGATCCAGACGAAGTCTTTCGTTCATTGAAGATACGTTTCGTTGATATCGGTGGTCATGTCGCTATGGGCACATCCCTGGCACAGATTGGTGATCTGCTTGAGCTGCCTAAGCTTGAGCTGCCTGTAGGTTACACCAAGGATAGGATGGATTTGCTGCTGGAAGATGATAAGCAGGCATTCGAAGAATATGGACTGCGTGATGCTGAAATTGCCGTCCGTTTCTACAAACGTCTGCAAGAGTTTGCCAAACGGGAAACGGGAAGCACTTCTTTACCGGCAACAGCCAGTAGTTTGGCCGTGACAATGTTCACTAAGCAGCTGGAAGCTGATGGCGTTGATTTTAATGCTGCTTTTGGGGTGTGTGAATCTGCAACGGCCTATTGGAACGCTGTAAAAGGCAGCGTTGTCACTAAAACCGAAAAGAACCCTGTGCCTATGCGAGGCATTTTCGAACCGTTCGTTGCCGATTGCTACAACGGTGGCCGGAATGAATGCTATGCCTTTGGGCCCACACCCATCGGTTTATATAACGACTTCGATCTGGCCGGAGCCTACACAACAGGGTTAGTCGATCTACGTCGGATTGATTATGAGAGATTCAGGGTTTCCTACAACCCTCGTGAGTTTCAAGGCCATGTACTGGGCTTTGCCTATGTCAGGTTTGAATTCCCCGAAGGGACCCGGTTTCCATCCTTGCCCGTTCGCAACAAGGATAACGGTCTGATCTATCCATTGACCGGGTTTTCCTATTGCACCGCCCCTGAGATCGAGGTGGCGCTTAATCTTAAATGCCATATCAACATCATGTACGGAATCATCATTCCTTGGCTTGATGGTGACGAACGCTTGTTCGAACCTTATGTGATGAGAATCAGGAAACTTCGGGGGGAGTTCGCCAAGGGCAGTCTGGATGAACTGTACGCAAAGCTCTTGGGCAACAGTTTGTATGGCAAGACCGCGCAAGGCTTGAAGAAGAAAACAGTCTTCGAAGCCAAGACGATGAAAAGTGTTGAGCTTCCTCACTCCATCATAACCAATGCTGCCATTGCTGCTCACACGACAGGCTTTATTCGCGCCGTGCTGAGTGAGCAGATCGCTTCGATCCCACCTCATCGAACCGTAATCAGCGCGACCACGGATGGCTTCATTACCGATGCTGACGAGTCGGAGTTGAATCTGTACGGGCCGATGGCTAAGCGCTTTCAGGCTTTGTGTGAGCGAGTTGTGCCTGGTAGCAAGATGCTGGAGCGCAAACACAAGGTCCGGCAGCTAATTGCGATCAAGACTCGCGGCCAAATCACTGCCATGCCTTTCGGTGATGAAAAGGTTGTACTGGCAAAGGCAGGCGTGTCTGTGCCAGGAGACTACATCGAGGCTGCTAAACAAGCAGGATCACATACTCCTCAGGCTCTGCCTGATGGGACTGACAAGGACGCTGTCAAGAAATATCAAGATGAGTGGATGAACAACATCCACAACGCTTACATGCTTGATTTGTTCATGAGTCGGCAACCCGGTCAAATAACTTGGACTCATCCTTTTACACCTTTTAGAGATCAGTGGGTGAACGACTCCGATGTGGTGCTACTGGATCGCAAGAAAACGCTCAATCTGGAATACGACATGAAGCGTCGGTTGATCGATCCCCGTGTCATCGCTGTGCCCGATGGTGATCATGTCGCTCTCTGTAGTGTTCCATGGAACAGCCTTGAAGAGTGCGAACGCTCTCGTGCGATCTTCAATGGGTGGCGATCAAATCGCTGTATCAAAACCATCGTCGACTTTGAGGACTGGGACGATCACTACCAGTTTTCGTTGGTGCGTGATCGTTTGCAAAAAAGTGGTTCGCCAGGTTTTGGTGTGCGTTCAACCAACAAGGGCATCACTGACGTTTTTAGGCGGTTGTTCTTGCGTGCCTATGTTCAAGGGTTATGCGGTCTCACCAAGACGATGACTAACACTGAGTTGGCGGACTTGCTGACAACGCACGGTTATCCCACGACCACCGATGAACTCAAAAATGCCAAGCGAGCCAAGTTCGTCGAACACGCCATTCCACGCACACGCCGTGTGCGGGAACTGGCAAAAGTTTTGGAGGCTGGATTTCCCAGAATCCAGATTTGTAAGTTTTTTCAACCTAACCTGGAGGTAACACAATGAAACAAGCTATCGAAAGTAACAACACGCAACAATCCGCAGTACAAGAAATCGTGCAAGATGAGGCCACACCTTCAACATGGGTCGTGAGTGAGAAGGCACCCGATGATGTGAAAGGTTTCATCGATGCTTTCTACCAAGACGGCTTTGTATTCCTGAATGGATGCTTTTTATCCTACTCGAACGGCTATTGGAAGAAGCTGCATACCCACGCGGAGGTTATTCAAAATATCGGCAAGTACTTTGGTGCTGGTGCTCGCCAAAAAGATATACGAGAAGTTTTCAATATGCTCAAAGTATTCTGCATCGTAAAGAGCGAAAATTTCTCTCCTGCTCAAGGCCATATCTGCTTCCTGAATGGTACGCTGGACTTGGATACCTACCAGCTTGTCCCACACAACCCCCATTTCCACCTCCAATCAGGCCGTGACGTAAAGTGGGACGAGAACGCGAAGGCCCCTACGTTCGAAAAGTACCTGATTGATGTGTTCCGTGATGACATCGACCGCGATGAGAAAATCCAATTTATCCTGGAGTGGATGGGTCTTTGCTTGATACCCGACACACGTTTCGAGAAATTCGTGGTGTGCGTAGGCGAGGGCGGCAATGGTAAATCGGTACTGCTGAAGCTAATGCCTGAGCTTCTTGGTCACGAGAACGTTTACAGCGCTGCTATTCAGCGCCTTGGTAATCGGCGGGCTTTAGCTGAACTGGATGGCAAGTTGTTGCTGACCAGCTCAGAGATCAACGAGAACACTGTAATGGATGACGGTATCCTGAAGCAGATTGTTAGTGGAGACACGGTCGAGGGCGAACGAAAATACGACCATCCATTCACATTCACGCCATGTGCTCGGATCATGCTGGCTACCAACCATCTGCCAAAATTGCGAGATGTTACCCACGCATTTTTCCGTCGTTTGGTGATGCTTCGGTTCAATCGTAATTTCAAGGCCGAGGAGATGGATATGAATCTGCCTGCAAAGCTCAAAACAGAGTTAGCTGGAATTTTCGCGATGGCTGTCTCAGGTTTGCAAGCCTTACGTAACCGTGGCAGTTTTATTGTTCCTAAGTCGTCCGAAGATGCCGCCAGTCAATACCGCGAAGATTCAGATTTCTTCAAACTGTTCGCCGACGAAACGTTGTTGCGCGCCGGTGGTGAGCACGAAGGTATGAGGCCTGTAGCGGTGTACAAGCTTTATTCGAGTTGGTGTCAGGCTCATGGTATTAAAAAGGAAACCAACATTTCCCTCGGCAAATATCTGCGGAGGTTGGGGTTTGACAAAACGAGGTCGAACGGTAAGGACTACTGGTGCGTGAAAATGTCTCAGGCCGGTGAGGAGATAGCCAGCAAGCGATTTGCCAAAGTTGAGGCACTCAAGCCAGATAATCAGCCAGAACCTTCCTCGGCTGTTGGTACTGTTAAACCTGTTGCGACTCAGGTCGGGCAGACTGTTCCTGTAGAGGAGCTTGCTGCTTAGTGTATGTTTAAATGCTTAGAGAAATTGCCCGCCTGTCATAGGCGGGCTTTTTTTCGTTTGAAATTTGATGCTGCGGGCGATGAGCCGATGATGATTAGCTGCCAGTACACGCTGGAAAAACGCCTTGAAACGATTTAGATATCGTTTAGATGACTGTTGGTGTCGTTTGAAATGGTTAAGCTGTAATAGGCGTTTATTCCTTTGTCGATGTTTTGGTCTGTCTGCCGTTGATCTACCGCTTTTCGGCCTAAGCGTACTTTCCCAAGTTCAAAGATCATGGCTGCTTCAGGTTAAAAAGTGGGCTTGGTGTTAGTATGTGCCGGAATAAATAAGAGCATGATACATCGACTTGATAAAGGCGTGATTGAAGAGTTAACAGCATGACGACAAAAGAAAACGAGATTGAGCAAAAATTAATTAAAAAGCTTCAAGATCTCAAATACACCTACCGCGACGACATCCGCGACAAGTCCGCGCTTGAGCATAACTTCCGCCAGAAATTTGAGGCCTTAAACCGCGTCCACCTCACAGACGCCGAATTTGCCCGCCTGCGCGACGAAATTATCACTGCCGATGTATTCATCGCCGCACAGGCCTTGCGCGAGAAGGGCAAATTTGCCCGCGAGGACGGCACCCCCCTGGAATACATGCTGGTCAATATCCGGGATTGGTGCAAGAACGAGTTCGAGGTCATCAACCAGCTTCGCATCAATACCGACAACAGCCACCACCGCTACGACGTTATCCTCCTGATCAACGGCTTGCCGATGGTGCAGATCGAACTGAAATCCCTGCAAATTAGCCCGCGCCGCGCCATGGAGCAGATCGTCGACTACAAAAACGATCCCGGCAGCGGCTACACCAACTCGCTGCTCTGTTTTATGCAGTTGTTTATCGTCAGCAACGAAAGCGATACCCGATACTTTGCCAACAACCGCAACCAGCACTTCAGCTTTAACGCAGAAGAGCGCTTTTTGCCCATCTACCAGCACGCCGATGAAAAAAACAACAAAATCGCCCACCTGCACGACTTTGCCGATGACTTCCTCGAAAAATGCAGCCTGGGCCGCTTGATTAGCCGCTATATGGTCCTGGTGCAAAGCGAGCAAAAAATCCTCATCATGCGCCCCTACCAAATCTATGCGGTCAAGGCCATTGTTGAATGTATCCACCAGAATCGCGGCAACGGCTATATTTGGCACACCACCGGCAGCGGCAAGACGCTCACATCGTTCAAGGCCTCCACCTTGCTGAAAGACAACCCCGACATCGAAAAATGCATGTTCGTGGTAGACCGTAAAGACCTCGACCGCCAGACCCGCGAGGAATTCAATAAATTCCAGGAAGGCTGTGTCGAGCACAACACCAACACCGAAGCCATGGTGCGCCGCATGTTGTCGGACGACTATGCCGACAAGGTGATCGTCACCACCATCCAAAAGCTGGGCCTGGCTCTGGACGAAAACAGCAAGCGCAACAAGGCAAAACATAAAGAGGGCAAACAGACCTACAAGGAACGCCTCGAACCCATGCGCGACAAGCGCGTCGTCTTTATCTTCGACGAATGCCACCGCTCCCAGTTCGGCGAGAACCACAAGGCCATCAAAGAGTTCTTCCCCAAGGCGCAACTGTTCGGATTTACCGGCACGCCGATCTTTGAAGAAAACGCCACCTATCAGCAGTTCGATGGCAATGTTGGTTCCTTCAAAACCACCAAAGACATCTTCGAAAAAGAGCTGCACGCCTACACCATCACCCACGCCATCGATGACAAAAACGTGCTGAGTTTCCACATCGACTACTTTGGCAAGGAGGGGGATAAAAAGCCCAAAAAGGGGCAGATACTGCCAGCAGAAGCCGTTATTAATGAAATACTAAAAAAACACGACAGCGCCACCGACCATCGCCGCTTCAACGCGATACTGGCCACGGCCTCCATCAACAACGCCATTGAATACTACGAGCTATTCAAAACCATGCAGGCAAAAAAACAGGCCGAAGATGAAACCTTCGAGCCGCTCCACATCGCCTGCGTTTTCTCGCCACCTGCACAGGCTTTAGCCAACGATAAAGACAATAACAACGAAAACAACGTAAAGGATATCAAGCAACTGCAGGACGACCTGCCACAGGAGAAAGCTGATAACCAGGTGGAGCCTGAAAAGAAAAAAGCTTCACTCATGGCAATTATCACCGACTACAACTGCCAATACGGCACCAATCACACCATCAACGAATTCGACCTCTACTATCAGGACGTGCAGCAGCGCATCAAAGATCAGAAGTACAGCAACGCCGACTACCCGCGCAAAAACAAGATCGACATCACCATCGTGGTGGACATGCTGCTCACCGGTTTTGACTCCAAATACCTCAACACGCTGTACGTGGATAAAACCCTTAAACACCATGGCCTGATCCAGGCCTTATCGCGCACCAATCGAGTACTCAACGACAGCAAGCCCTGGGGCAACATCCTCGACTTCCGCTATCAGGAGAGCGAAGTAGACGACGCCATTAAACTCTTTTCTGGTGCGGCCATAGACCGTGCGCGTGAAATCTGGCTGGTCGACCCCGCCCCCAAGGTGGTGGAACAGTACAAAGCAGCCGTGGGCAAGCTGGAAACCTTTATGGTCGCCAAAGGGCTGCCCTGCGAGCCCTCGCAAGTGGTCAACCTCAAGGGCGACACCGCCAAGGCGGAATTCATCAACCACTTTAAAGAAGTGCAAAAACTCAAGACCCAACTGGAACAATACACCGACCTCGATGACCAGAGCAAACAGACCATCGAGCAGAAACTACCCACCGACACCCTGCGCAGCTTCAAGGCCGCCTATCTCGACACCGCTCTGGAACTCAAGCGCAAGCAGGGCAAAGGCGATGAGGCGGGGCCAGAGGTGCAACAACTGGAATTCGACCTGGTGCTGTTCGCCTCCAGCCTCATTGACTACGACTACATCATGGGACTGATTGCCAAATCCACCCAGAAAACCGGCAAGCAGAAGATGACCCGCGCCCAGCTCATTGAGCTGATCAGCGCCAACGCCAACCTGATGGAAGAGCGCGAAGACATCATCGCCTACATCAACAGCTTGAAAACCGGCGAAGTGCTCAATGAAAAAGAGATTCGCTCAGGCTATCAGGCATTCAAGGCGCAAAAGGCCGCCGCCGAACTGGCCAACATCGCCAACAAGCACGGCTTGCAAACCGCAGCGCTGCAAGCCTTTGTTGATACCATCATGGGCCGCATGATCTTCGACGGCGAACAACTCACCGATCTGCTTAGCCCCCTGGGGCTGGGTTGGAAGGCACGGCGTGAAGCCGAGTTGGCCTTGATGGCAGAACTGGTGCCTTATCTGCAGAAACTCGCGGGTGGGCGCGAAATATCGGGGTTGAATGCGTATGAGTAAGCAAAAGAATAAGGGCTTAGTGCCGGAGCGACGTTTTCCTGAGTTTCGCGATAAAGGGGAGTGGCAGGTAAGCAAGCTAAAACATCTGGCAAAGCGTGCCACTCAGAGAAATGTAGATAGCGGTGAGACTCGTGTCCTGACTAACTCAGCAGAGCACGGCGTTGTTGATCAGCGAGATTACTTCGATAAGGATATAGCTAACCAAAACAACCTTGAAGGTTACTATGTTGTTGAAGAAGGAGACTACGTTTACAACCCGCGAGTATCAAACATTGCGCCTGTTGGCCCAATCTCAAAGAACAAAATTGCAAAGGGGGTAATGTCGCCCCTTTATACCGTCTTAAGATTCAACAACAAAATTAACGAGTTTTACGAACAGTACTTCAAGTCAACCAAGTGGCATCATTACTTGCAAGTAGTTTCAAATAGTGGCGCAAGACATGACCGCATGAGCATATCCAATGATGAGTTCATGGCTATGCCCATACCTGTGCCCGAACCAGAAGAACAACAAAAAATTGCAGATTGCCTCACCTCCATCGACGAGTTGATTGCCAACCAAGCCAAAAAAGTCAAATCCCTCAAGGCCCATAAAAAAGGCCTGATGCAGCAACTTTTCCCCGCCGAAGGCGAAACCGTGTCCAAACTGCGTTTTCCTGCGTTTATGGGGGCAGGAGAATGGGAAAGAAAATTATTGAGTGAATTGCTTTTTGAGACGAAGCATAGAAACAGGAAACTAGAATATGGGCCACAAGATGTGCTTTCCGTGTCCGGTGAATACGGGTGTGTAAACCAAATAGAATTTAAGGGCCGTTCGTATGCTGGTGTCAGTGTCAAGGACTATCACGTCGTTGAGACAGGAGACATCGTATATACAAAGAGCCCATTAAAAAATAATCCATTCGGAATCATCAAAGAAAACAAAGGAAAAACAGGTATTGTTTCGACCCTATACGCTGTTTATCGCGTTACGGATATGGCGCATCCAGAGTATTTAGATCAATATTTCTCAAGAGATTTTCATGTGAATAGTTATTTGCAGCCGATTGTCAATAAAGGCGCAAAGAACGACATGAAGGTAAATAACTCTGATGTCTTAAGCGGAGAAATACCTATTCCGAAAAAAGAAGAACAACAAAAAATCGCCGCTTGCCTCACCTCCATCGACGAGCTGATCACCGACCAAACCCAAAAACTTGAAGCCCTCAAGGCCCATAAAAAAGGCCTGATGCAAAAGCTTTACCCGGCCATGGTTGAGGTGGGTGCATGAGTAACGGATTAGCCACATTTGACGACCTCAATGCAATCGCCGCCCATCTGCGCGAAAAGCTGAAGGAGAAGAAGTACATCCTGCTCTTTGCCTACAACGGTACAGGCAAAACCCGGGTATCGATGGCGTTCAAAGACCTGGGTAAGAATGGCGAAGAGCGGGACACGCTCTACTTCAATGCCTACACCGAAGACCTCTTTTACTGGGACAACGATCTGGAAAATGATGAGCGGCGCGTCTTTCGGCTGAATCGAAACTCTCGCTTCTTCGGCGGCCTGCAAGAGCTGGAGATGGAAAACCGTATCGGCCCGCTGCTGGCACGCTATGCTGACTTTGACTTTTTCATCAATTACGAAAATTGGGAAATCACCTTCTTCCGCGACAGGGAAGAAAACGGCGACCCCATTCCGATCAAGGTGTCGCGAGGCGAAGAAAATATCTTTGTCTGGTGTTTCTTTCTCGCCGTAGCCCAACTGGCCATAGACGGTCAGGAGGCCTATGAGTGGGTCAAATACATTTATGTCGATGACCCAATCTCTTCACTGGACGACAATAATGCCATTGCAGTGGCTTGCCATCTGGCATATCTGTTGAAAGGCTCCAATGGAAAAATCAAGGCCGTAATTTCGACCCACCATGCACTGTTTTTCAATGTGATGTGGAATGTACTGAATGATAGAAAGGGAAATCCGCTTCAGCCTTTTTTCCTAAACAGCGATAAAGGTTCTGGCAGCTATACACTGCGCTATACCAATGACACACCTTTTTTCCATCATGTGGCTTTGCTTGAACAGTTGTACGAAGCGGCACAGACAAACCAACTTTACACCTACCACTTCAATATGCTGCGCAGCGTTCTGGAAAAGACAGCCACATTTCACGGCTTCAAAAATTTTATTGCTTGTATCAAGCAAGATGACGATGATGAGGATGGCATCCTGCATGCGCGCTTGATCAACGTGCTGAGCCACGGCAACTATTCACTATTTGAGCCCCGCGAAATGCTGGAAGAGAACAAATACTATTTCAAAAAGATTTTGAACGACTTTATGGCGAACTACCGGTTCAACCCCGAGTTGTTCCCACAACAACCTGAAGGGACAGCCGCATGACCAAAGATGAACTCAACCAACTCGGCAAAACTCTCTGGAATATCGCGAACCAGCTACGTGGCGCGATGAACGCCGACGACTTTCGCGACTACATGTTGTCGTTTCTATTCTTGCGCTACCTCTCGGACAACTACGAGGCGGCGGCAAAGAAGGAGCTAGGCAAGGATTATCCCACACCCCAAGAGGGGGACCGGCGCGCACCGCTGGCAATCTGGTACGAAGAGAACGCTGAAGATACCGAAGACTTTGAAAAACAGATGCGCCTCAAGGTGCATTATGTGATCGAGCCGCAGCACCTTTGGAGCAGCGTTGCCGAAATGGCGCGCACGCACCATGACGACTTGCTGGATACCCTGTGGAAGGGTTTCAAGTACATCGAAGAGAAATCATTCGAGAGTACGTTTCAGGGGCTGTTTTCCGAAATCAACCTGCACTCCGAAAAGCTGGGCAAGAAACCGGCAGATCGCAATGCCAAACTTTGCACCATCATCCAGAAGATTGCTGAGGGTATTGCGCAATTCAGTGCCGATACCGATATCCTGGGTGATGCCTATGAGTACCTGATAGGCGAATTCGCCGCTGGTTCTGGTAAGAAGGCGGGCGAGTTTTATACCCCGCAACAGATATCCACTATTCTTTCCGAAATCGTCACGCTGGACAGCCAGGAACCGGCTAGCGGCAAAAAGAAAAAGCTGAGCAAGGTGCTGGATTTCGCCTGCGGTTCCGGCTCGCTGCTTCTGAATGTGCGTAATCAGCTACGAAAAGCGGGTGGCACAATTGGAAAAATCTACGGGCAGGAAAAGAACATTACCACCTACAACCTGGCGCGCATGAACATGCTGCTGCACGGTGTAAAGGATACCGAGTTCGAGATTCACCACGGCGACTCATTGCTTAACGACTGGGATATCCTCAATGAGATGAACCCGGCCAAAAAGCTGCAATTCGATGCCGTGGTAGCCAATCCGCCCTTCAGCTATCGCTGGGAGCCGAACGAAGCACTGGGCGAGGATTTCCGCTTCAAGAACTACGGTCTTGCCCCGAAATCCGCCGCCGACTTTGCCTTTCTCTTGCACGGTTTCCACTTCCTCAGTGATAGCGGTGTGATGGCGATTATTCTGCCCCATGGCGTGCTGTTCCGTGGTGGCGCGGAAGAACGTATCCGCACCAAGTTGCTAAAAGACGGCCATATCGACACCGTGATCGGCCTGCCCGCCAACCTGTTTTTCTCCACCGGTATCCCGGTCTGCATTCTTGTTTTGAAAAGGTGCAAAAAGCCGGATGACGTGCTTTTTATCAACGCCAGCGAGCACTTCGAGAAAGGCAAGCGCCAAAATCGCTTGCGTGATGGAAAAGGTGGCGAACCCAACGACATTCAGAAAATTGTAGAAACCTATCAGTACCGCAAGGAAGAAGCGCGCTACTCCAGACGGGTGTCGATGGATGAGATCGAGAAACACGATTTCAATCTGAATATCTCGCGTTATGTGAGCAACGCAACGGAAGAGGAAGAGATTGATTTACAGTCGGTGAATGATGCACTAAAAGAGATTGAGGAGCGGGCGGTAAAGGCAGCCAAAACACACAATGAATTCCTCAAAGAGTTAGGACTACCTCTGATCTAAATGATCAGCCGAAGAAGATTACAAAATCAGGCATAACAAATCGCCATTGCCTCCGGCGAGCTTGGTTGTTGAATGTCTGGAAATGGGTGAAGCCAGAAGTAATTCGGATTTGGCCGAATCGGCAGCTATGGCCGAAGAGCAGTAGTTCCCCAAAGCATCTGGACCATCTTCTGGCTCATTGCAGCAGTTCAATATCGTTATTTCGAAGGCTGGAAGTAGATAATCGCCAATGTTTAATAAATTACGTTTTAATAGATATTAGATGCTCATCAGATGATTGACGCCGGTACGCGTGAACACCTGCCATTGCGCCTGCGGGATGCTGCTCTGGTCGCCGATCGCCAGCGCGGTCAGCACGCCTGCATAGGGTGCAGCGGACAGTGTCGCGTCGA
>Ga0307376_10003152_pt1 | contig 15543 bp, 29 predicted proteins | sample TR2MG_FD_202536 | JGI IMG/M metagenome (GOLD analysis project Ga0307376, IMG submission 202536) | Soil microbial communities from Risofladan, Vaasa, Finland - TR-2 | ecosystem: Environmental > Terrestrial > Soil > Coastal area > Acid sulfate soil | place: Finland: Risofladan, Vaasa | collected...
GTCTTTGAATTAGATTACCAAGCCAACATAGAAACATTATATATTAACAAAGTTGGAGATAATCCTTGGTCCCGGAGTTGGAATATGATTATCGGAGCCTTTCCCTTATCCAATGGAGGAGTAATGATTCACCTTGCACCAAGCGATGAATTAAATTATTACAATGATAAATGGGTTTCAATCCCATGCAATAATTATTCCTTACTAAATGGAGCTTATGACGCATCAGATTGGGGAGTCTACACGGAAATTAGAGCCAAACTCCATGAGTACGGGTTATATAATAATTGGTGTTTTAGCTATGATTATGATGATCATTTTAGACTCATAAAAGAAAGTATCAATCCATCCGAAAACAGGATTTTAACTTATTTTGAATGGAGCCAATCCGGGCAAGTTTGGACAAGCTCAACCATTGAGACAGAATCAACCGGGATTCAAAATGTCCCTCTTTTAACACAATCAAAAGATTTTGGATGGGCTATGATAGAGGGCGATTTAGATGATGAGATATTTTACTCCCATCGATTAAATATCACTTGGCAACCTCAATCAATGTTATGGAATTTTGGATCGATCAATAATGGAGCCGGAAATATTGAACATAATAGAGCCACTGGATCACGGTATCAAAACAGCATAAATTCAGTGATTGTCAATGATGGATGGTCTACACCTTACCAAGACGTATTTGTGTATTTTTTCAATGTCTTTAATCAATCACAGACCGGATCAGTTTATATTGTATATGATGAGAATGGGACTATTGCTTCAGATGATTGTTTAACTCTCGAATGTGCAAAAGCGTTTATAGATGGAGTTTCTCCGATTCAATCCGATGATCCTGATCCTCCCGGATGGGATGAGGAGGGAGCTTTTACTCGAGCAAAGATAAGGTTTTATTTATTGATTATTGGATGGTTAATCTTTTGGCTCCCTATATATTTCTGGGCTTGGGGCTCAAAAGGTGTAAATAAAATAATTTTTGTATGGGTGGTTTTAATTTGTATGCTCATAGGTTTAGGGATTCTCTGGACAATTCCTCATATCTAACCAAATCTTTTTTTTATATCCTCTCCCTCTGGTGTATTAGAAAACAAATGATATTCCAAAATTGGATCGACTCGGTATCATTGGCATTTGGGACAGAATTATCTGAAACAGCGATCATAATCGCTTTCCTTCTACTAATTTCAATCTCTCTCCTAACTTTAATCGCCATGGGAAAAACAAGAAACAAAATCGAGGCATTGATGTTTATTGATTTTTTTTCTATCCTATTGCTTATTTATCTCGGTTGGCTCCCTCTATTCCTTGGAACAGTTATGGCATTAGTGTTCGCGATATTAGGGGCTTACATAGTAAGTAGAACTTTGGGAGGATGATTGAGCCATGAGTGAAAGAATGTATAACATATTTATTTTCGGAATAGTTTTCAATCTGTTTTTTTCCGTCTTTGGCTATGCTTTTACTACTTTCGCTTATGAAGCTATCCCTGAAAACTACGAGATTGCGATAGATAATGAAGAGTTATGGAAACAAGGAATCATTTTTTTAAATGCAACCTCATTTAATGTCACATATAACGAGGATTGGCATTATTTTTCTCAAAATAATAAAGATTTCAGAGTAAAATGGTATGAACCGATTATTCCTCTAAATTCCCCCGCAGGATTTTATTTTGAAAAACAATCTCTAATTGAGCAATGGTTAGATACTTGGATTTATCCGGAAAAAATACCTCTCTTGGTTGGAGAGGAGGGAGCCATATTTTTAACAGAAATCGATAACTCCTCAATCGTTAATTATTTTGATATTGATGCTCATTGGACTGAAATAAAATTCGAGGGTTTAATTTGTCTTTTATCTACAATTCCGGGAGATGAGGCTAATATCTCGAAAGCAATATTTGATACTGGAATAATTACGGTCACAGTCGGGAAAGGATCATCCAATCAGGACTTTGATTTACAAAATTTTGCCGAATGGTATTGGGACACGTTATTTAGTTTTAACGCCCTTGGGATTCCAGAATCTATCTTATGGTTTACAAAAATAATAACTACAATCAATTTTGTCTCAGCAATATATGTTTTAAGAGAAGCTACGAAAGTATAATTAGACTCTAGTTTTATTATAATAATCAATGAACCAAAGAAAAATTTTAATCATTTTTTTAATAGTAAACTTTCTATTCATGTTTACTAATCCAAGTCCTGTTTTTGCGATCACTGAGGAATATTTACAACATCACAGAACAACCTTTGAAAATGAAAATTGGTTTACAACCTTGATAGGAACCGAGATTGCTAATAATAGTTTAAGGTTAAAAAGCTCCGGGAATTTTACAAGGATATATGAAGATTTGGAGAATTGGATTGAAGTTGATGCCGGTACATCAATGTCGATATCAGAGGGAGTTATAACACATGATGGAAATATGCGTTATAGTGTTAATGGATGGTTTCAGAAAGGGGTACTCAGTGCTAATAATTATAGTTATGTGGCTAAAATAAATGTTGATACTATACTCTCAGCAACTCAAACTGTAAGGGGTACAATATTTTCTATGAGTGAATATTATGAAGATTATATGTATCATATAAATAATAATTATGAAGCGATAGCATATACATTAAAAAGTTATGTATCAACAGCAGAGTATGCTATAGGACTACAAGCTGTAGAAAATGGTAATAGTGAAAGTATAGCTGATACGGGTAATTTAAACGTTGATACTGATTATTGGGTTTTATTTAATAGAACTGGTTACGATTTAGGTTGTTATGTTTATAGTGATGAAGATTTAACAACATTAATAACAAGTGCAAAAGGGACAATAAGTGTGTTTGGTGATAATTATAGTTTTAATAAAGTTCTTTTGTTGGCTAATCATGGATATGCTACAAGTTTAAACAGTAAAATATCTTTATCTAATTTATGGAATGGGACAACAAGGGGAGGAATTGAATCAGTAGGTTATGCATATACAAAAAATCTATTAGAAAACAGCACAAAAATAGCATTTAGTTTAATGACAAATCAGACTATTTGTGAGGGCGGGAACTATGAATTGTCTGTAAGCGATGATAATTCAACTTGGATCATGGTTATTGATGATTGCTCGGGTTATGAATGGGTTAAGCTGGAAAAATATAATCTCACCAAATTATATATAAAAATTAAATTAACTAGTTTGGGAGTATCTAATTCAAGGCTCTTTGATTTGTGGTTTACCAATTTTTGTGATTTTGATTCTATACCCTCCGGTCAAAATTGGGGGATATCGTTGGTTTTATTAGCTTTGGGCTTCATTGTTGGCTTAGGAGTATTGAAGAAACATGGATGAGATAATTTGGTTTATGGGCTTTTGTTGGTTCTGTTTTCTTGGTGTAGGCTACGGGTCCAATCAAAGAGAGTTAAAATTTCTTGGATCAATCCTCGGGATGATTACCGGACTCTCATTGATGGGCGAGAGCATGATCTTAGCTTTGGCATTGATATTTTCTAATATGGGTTTATTTCTTTATGAGGCTTCAAAAGAATGAGCCCAAAAGAGAAAAAGAAATTCCGGTCCATGAGAGCCCATAGAATTTCGATAAGGCGTAAAATACAAAAGGGAGAATCTCTAATATCTTCAATGAACCAAAGAGGATTGGATCAATTTGACAAAAATAATAGCACAAATATTGATGAAAAACCGGAGAACCAAGACCCTCCGGATAAATAGAGAGGATAAATATTTCATTTTCAACAAGGGTTTGTATATGGTTCAAGCTCGATTTATTCAAGTTTTTGAGAAAGACACTCCCAAATTATTTTATTTTGAAGATGTCCCAACTCCATTAAATAGGGACCAACTAGAACAGGGTGATCTCTATATTGATGATCTTGTTATAGATAATCTTCTTTTGCAGTTAGCACCGGAGACCTCCGGGATAGGGTTGTTCTCGGGATTAGGTGGGCTTCTCGATGATCCTCGTAAGCTCGTGCTTGGTATGCTTGTCTTGATTGTGATCTATGCGATAATTGCCGGAGGAGGAGCTATTTGAAGGTTCAATACAAGATCATAATTTTAGGAGATACCAAGCCTTACAGCAAAGAGATTACCGGAGAAGATGAGGTTGAGATTGTGTATGAAGATAAAAAATACAAAGGCTCGAAGGCTCAAGCGTTTAAAATGGAATCTGGGTTAATTGATAGATGGTTATTCAAGAAGAAAGATTATTACTTGTTAATTTTCTTGGAGTACAAAAAATCTACAAACATCAAAGATGAGCCCTTGTTTATTTCACCAGTTTATCCCCCAAATATTGCAAATAGGGTCGAGAGAGTCTCTGATAGTAAAAAATTCGCTTTTAAAAGCTCTAATCTTTTATGGAGGGTGATGAAATACAGAGGAGTAAAACCGGCTTTCCGAGATGAGTTTAAGGAGCCTTTCAATTTCCCAAAAATACCGGCTTGGGCTATCATCCCGGTTGTTCTTGTTATTCTCGGAGTCTTGATTTATTTCCTAATAACTACTGGGAGCCTTGATATTATATTGAAAATGTTTGGAGGAGTAAAACCACAATGAGCAATAATCCAACCAAAAAAGTTGATGTTGAGACCACCAAGTTAGCCGGAGAGTATCTTTTTGGAAAGCCAAAAGGCGGGGAGGGAGACTCCGAATATTTAGACATGAGAACCATCATTCACAGCGATTCAATGAGTGAGTTGCTTCTGTATTACGGGATTCTTGGAAATACTTTCGGTTCCAATGTTTCTATTGACATAAAAGATACTATTGAGAGACTCTTGATCTCAAGAAAAGGCATTGGGAGAGACCAAGCCGTCATAACACTGAAACAGAATTTCCCAAAGAGGATTGAAGTGGAAAAAGGCTGGGATGAGGAATATTGAAAGACCTTGAATCACTGATCGCCTCTTTCGGTCTCAATGTTTTTCTCAACTCTTTTTTTCAATTAACGGGCTTAGTTCTCGGAGATAAACCATTTATCAGATTATTTTTATTAATCTATGAAATCTCGATTATTGCCTTAGTTTTTCAGCTCGGAGCCCTCCGCTATTGTAAGGAGACCGGGGAGAGCTTGGATCAATATTTCGAGACTGAGGGAGGGCTCCTTATTTGTTTCACAATAGGTTGTTTGATATTATCCGGGTTTGCTGGGATGATGGTTGGGGGAGAATTTAAAATAAGAATAGGTGATTTCAGTGGTTAAACGTAAAAGATTCAAAAATTGGGATACATGTCCTTATTGTGATAAAATAATTCCCAAAAAATATCTAGCTCACCATGAGAAGGTTTGTCTCGTTAGAAAGGGAATAAAAAAAGCGGGATATGAGAACATATCAGCTAAACACGGAGAATCCATAGAGGATTTTTTGGAGAGAATAAGGAGTATGGATAAAATTGTTTAATTTTGGATTCCTCGATGATTTCGAGAAAATGAGAACATACTTTAAATTACTCGGTTTAAAAAATGTTGGAATAAGTCAATTGAAAATGATCAAAGAGGTTTTTGATGTTGGTTATTTTGCTCCCCGAGAATATTTAAAGCTCGGAATAAGACGGGTTGAAGTTTATAAAACAGGTAAATCATTGGTTGAACAAGGATTTTTAAAAACAATTCAAATAGGCTTTCCTCAACATTGGGAGGTATTAACGAGTAAAGAGAGAGCCAATTTCAAAAGAGACCGAAAACTTAAATCAAATTTTGCAGATTCAATGATTTATGTCTTGGATTACGATTCAATACAAACCAAGATTGATATCGCTATGTCCGGGTTGAATATGCTTGAGCTTTTTTTCAGAACCAAACAAAAGAAGCCCTTTGATTATTGGTCAATTGCACAATGATCAGCTCTGATCCAGGGCATTGATGTTGGTCAATATATCGTTTTTTACCGGTCTCGGTTAATCAATTGAATAGTATTTTGAGCCTCCCCGGAGGGAAGGAATCTCCGGATCATTGGCTCTTTTTTTTTCTATTTTGCCTCCGGCTTATTGGTCCGAAGGGAGTTGAGGCTTTCAGGAATACCAAAAGAGGAAAACCAGCGACAAACCCGCAACCTCAACTCCAATAGATTACTGAACCATATCATATTTATTGATTTCCTATCCACAAACTATTATATACTTTTGTCCAGTTATAGACTTGAGGAAAAATGAGGACAAATCAACCAGATAAAGTAACTCTCAGAGAGTTATTGAAAGATGCTTTTGTAAGTAGCGAGAAAATGCAAGATGTGACGTTGAGAGATACTCCAATTGGGAGGAGATCAGAAAACATTTATCTAAATGTTACTTGGCTCATAGAAAACACCGAGTTTTTTAAAAATATATCAAAAACAGTTGAGGAGATAATGTAAATTGAGTAAGGGAACCGACAAACAGATTCTAGGAAAGAAAGCAAAATACTTGGATGAATCCAACGGAGGGAGACCGGGATACAATAGAGATATAATTTTGAGGAATCTCAAGGTTGTTGATGCTCTGGGCAATCCTCGGTATAGTAATGCTCAGATTGCCCGTATGGTTGGGTGCGGAGCAAAAACAGTGGGGAGAGCTAGGAAACAAGCTCTCAAGGATGGAACCCTCGTTTATGAGACTGGTAAAGATAAGGCAGTTGGAATCGTTGAAGCCGATTTTGAGAGTGAGGTATTCAGAGCCTCAGAGTTGAGTTTTAGCGATTGGCTTGATACCAAATTCAAAGACAAAGGTCAAGCTAATACTGTTTTTAATTTCACCGTGGGAGTTTGGGAAAAGGTGTGGGATAAATGCTCAATGGTTGAGTTTACTGATCGAGATTCCCGAGTTGCTGATCAATGTGCTATCAAATTTTTACAGGTATTTGGAGAGGATACCAAGAGAATACGGTCACGGCTTAAAAAGATAAGATATATTTTCCGGTTTTTGGATAGGGGTGGACCAATGGAAAGACACCTTTCAATGAGTGAATCTAAGCATCCTCGGAATATCCGAAAGATTGATCAGATTACTTTCAACAGTTTTCCAAAATTACTTGATGAGTGCTTGAAACAAGCCGGGATTGAGTATGATAAAAAGTATCCCGGTTATGGTCCATTGGCTCAACTATTTCTCGAATTTAAATTATGTACTCAGATGCGAACCGGAGACTCAAAAGATGAGAGAGAGATATTTGGTCTCAAGAAAGGAGGTAATGAGGTTGGAAAATCTTACATAGTTTTTGAAGATTGGGAAAATTTCCGGTCCCAAGTATTTTGTAAAAAGTCGGAGGTTTGGAGGTTGATTTGGCTCCCCGAGTATGTGAGAGCAAAAATGTATGAACATATAGAAACTCTTGAAAACGGAGATTTTATCTTTGGAAAAATCAACAATGTGAACTTAATCAAGATTTGGAGAAAGCTAACCGAGAAAAAGATCGGAGTAAACATGAGTTTCCATGATTTACGAAAGGTTGGAATCACTTGGTTCTATGTTCTCGGGATCCCCCTAGAGGTTGGCTCAAATCTCAATGTAGGCTGGAAAGACCTTTCAACAGTAGTAAAACACTATGCAGATATTAAGCCGGTTCTCAGGCTCTCAAAGAGAGAGGAATATGCAAAGGAGATTCCCGATTGGTTCAAAGAAGGGCTCCAAGATTTCATGGGACACGATACACTCATCCCTCAAGCTCCCACAGCTTTTGCCGGAGGACCCAAATATTGAGTGACCCTGAGAGGATACCTTTCTCAGATAATCCGCAAGAGATGCTTGATAGGCTCGAAATCGAGAGAAAGGGAATCACAAAAATACTTGAAAGACATGAGGGAGACCTAACGGATTTAAACCGGTTGAGAGAGACTCCACATCTAAGAAAAGTCAAAGCAAAAGAGAGGAGAACAATAAAAAAACTCAAAGAGATCATTGAAAAAATTGATACTGATATCGAAGTGGAGAGAGAAAAACTATGAGACTTGATCGGTTTGTCGGTTCTGTTTTTTGTGCGGGTCTAATGGTAAGGGGACTCTTTCCCGTATTTTGGAATATAATCCACAGGGAGCCTTTCGATTGGGGAGATTTTTTCTTTTTTATGGTTGGTTTGGTTTATGGACTCTATGAAAACGAGCTTTGGAATTGGATCGAGAGCATAGAAAAGGAGATCGATGAATTATGAGTGAAAACGGGGATGATGGATCAAAGTGGGTTTCTCTCAAGGTGAGACAAGACACAAGGGATCGAATAAATGCATTAACCGCCTTTGGCTCTCAAGATGTGATAGTAAATTATCTCTTGGATCAAAATGATAAGCATAATTTGTTTAATCCGGGTTGGGCTCGGAAATTAGCTGAGGATCAACTTCAAGAGATTTTATCAGACATGGATATTGAGTTTAGGAAAAAGGTGGAATTAGAGAATCATAAGGCACGATTGAAAACCGTTACTCAGGTTTTCCAAGCATATCTTAAAGTACTACCATTGGATGAAAAAAGAAGTTGGCTTGAAAATATTTTTGGAGACACAAAATCCGGGAATTTCTTGGAGAATATGACAAGCTATCAGATGTTTTTAATTGATGGTCAAAAGCGGTTGTTGCTCTCCGGAGATGATGGATACCCCAAGATTCATGGAATCCCGAGAGACCGATTAATTCAGTGTGATCGGGGATTTCACATAATTAATTCTCGTTGTGATTGTAGATATTGGAGAGAGTGTCCTTTTGGTTCAATTCAATATGAGGATTGGCTAGGTAAACACGGCTCCCCCTTTCAGCAAAAGCGATATCTTGAGGACCAAACCGGGGATACAATGTTTTTTAGGAGAGATCAATACCGATGATTAAAGCTCGGAAAGAGAGAGAGAAAGAGAGGTTCCGGAATCATATTATAGAATCCGTGAGGGAGATCGAAAGAGATCAACTCATTGAAAAACTCTATGATATCCGAGAACAAGAGAAAGTGATCAGGGGAAAACTCACGCGAGATAAAAAACCTCGATATAACACTTATGTAAGGGGTCTTACCGGTGATCTGTTATCGTGGATGAGAGATGTCGAGCTAGTGCTTCATTTTCTTTTAATACAATATCTCAATACTTTAGATGATTTAGAGGGGGAATTAAAAATTGAGGAGTAAACAAGTTTTTGAGTGTCCGATATGTGGAAAGATTTGCAGTAATAAAGGGATGCTTGTTTGGCATATCCGGAAAAAGCATAAATTAACAGCGAAAGAGGAGGAGGAGCTTAATTGGGCGAGACTATTAGTCCGGGAGCCCGAGAGGGAGATCAAGCCGGAGGAGGAGGATTTTATTTATATCTCGAAAAACAAGAAAGCTAAACACGTTTTGACTCCTATCTTTTGCCGGGGATGCGGAGAGTTAATCGCTATGCTTGAGATACTTCAAACTCCAAGCCAATTTAAAGAGAGATATGGCTCTCAATGCCGAAATTGTGGGAGAGAACTGGGTCCCATATTCAAGGTGAGAAAGCCAAAGGTTTGAGAATATAATTCTCCGGATAGTCTCCTTTTTTAGTGGTTTGTATTGGGTTGTTTTCATCTATGATCCAAACCCTCCAATCTTCAATGGTTGGGGATGGTCTCGCGGTTTTCAACGAGACAATATGAGACCAACTCGGGTTGAGATGCTGATCTATTTTCTCAAAATTCATTTTAAATTTATGAGATAATCCGGAGAGGATTTAATCATTTATCAGTTATTTTTTATATGATAATTGTAATTGAATGATGAGGAAAACAATAAAATGAGTTTTACTCTTTGGATGAAAAAGAACGGAGGAGGGGAGACTCTCCTTGCACCATACCAAAAAGGGATAATACGCATCCTTGAAATAACCGGTCCGGTGGCTCTTGGTTCTCGGGAAATCTGGGAATCAGCAAACGATATGGGACACACTTGTTCTAGAGCTTCAGTAATTAATTTCCTCAGACTTTTGAGAACTGAGGGAATAATAAAGGCTCAATCAGCCTCAGGAAAGGGCGGGATGCACGAACTGTATCGGCTATATACCGGAGCTAGTGAGAAAAATATTTACTACCAAATCGGTATCAAGATGCTCAAGGTCTTGAGTGACGAGCTGGAGATCAACGACAAACAATGGTCCAGCCTCTTAGCCAACTCGGAGAGGACAAAATGAGATCAAAGTGTCCGATCTGTAAGGGTAACGAAAACAATAGATGGCTTTCTCATACCGAGACCAGAGGAAAAACAGAATACGCGGTTTTTATCGTTGAATGTTGGTCCGGAAATTCTAGTAAACAATCCAAGTATCACATCTATAAAAAACGGGTTAAGCTCTCAAATACAGTTGAGATCGACCAACTCGTTGAGCTAAACAAACAATACGATACCCTCCAAGATACTAGTTACAAGAGGATGGATGAGCTTGAAAGGGAGCTTATTAAATCCGATGAGGAAAACGAGAGACTCGCTGAGTCTCTCAAAGAGGCTCTCAAGCTCATTAAAACTATCAAGCCGGAGGAATAGCCCTTGTCCCTTAAACTTTTTTTATTATACCTGAAAGAGAAATTTACTTTCCTCGATGAGATTTATATTCCAGAGCTAATCTCACTGATAACAAATAATTCAAGTCCAATTGTTTTCATAGTATCTTGGATTGTTTGGTTAATTATATTAAATGGCTCCAAGCTAGAGACTTCAAAAGTATTGGTTTTTGGGTTATTGTACCCCGGAGTTTTATTATGGGGTTATCTAATTTGGAGGGATTACCGGGATTGGTTGGATAATCTCTCCGATGAGGAAAGAGAGGATCAATAAAATGAATCTAATAACCATTATTTCAGCGGTTATGCTAGGAATCTCAGTTTACTATGAACAGGTCCCAGCCGTAATTGGTTCTATGTTCTTGTTTTTTATGTCCCCACTAATTGACCAGTTAAGAGGCAAGTTTAAGGACGGAAAAAGAATGAATAAAGTAGCCACAAAAGAGGTAAACAAGAAATGAAAGACTTTATGGCGAACATAATTGACTATCGGGGAGGGAAAGCCTTGCTTCTTGATTCACTCGATATTATACACCTAGTTTCACAACACGAAGCAAATGAGACCATGAAAATAATCGAAGAAAAATATTCTGAGGTCGATTATGTTTTACTAATTACCTCAATGCCACTCCAAATGTTAAGACCCAAACTTAGAGTATTGTTCGCACAAACCACCAGATCAAAATCTCAAGTAAACTGCTTCAGGCACATTACTGAAAAAGGAAAACAAACGTGGAGAACTTACCTTGAAGAACAAATCAAAGACCAATTAGATTTTATCCATTTAGTAAATAGGAGAAAGAATCAAAATGATGGAACCCAATGAAGAAATAAAAAAACGGGTTGATCAACTCGAATTTTTTAAAAGAAATCCGATAGAGCCTCACAGTCCAATTACGAATAAAAGAAGGGTTTCAAAAAAATATCAAGCAATTGTTGAGGATTACATTGAAATCAGCAAGAGATATAATCAATTGTTAGAAATCCAAAAATTATCAACTGAGATCATAATTGAGTTTTCAAATAAATATGAGGAATTAGACACGGATAAAATAAAAATGTTCGATCAACTCACAAAGACAATGAGATTGAGTCAATCTCAAAAAGAGGATCAGTTGGAATTAATATCAAAATTAGGAGTCCATTTTAAAGAATTGTATCTCATATGTGAGATGGCAAGAGGCGGTGAATAAAAATAAGTATAAAAGTAAAAGGATTGAATATTTTGTTGTATTCCCTCTTTGGGGCTCAATATCTTTTGACCTCATGGATATTGGTTACGTGTTTGGAGGGAATATTTACTAAGTATTCAAACGCGGGAATAGAGGGCAATTTGGCAGTTCTTTTATTATATCTTGTTGCAATGTTGGGGAATTGTTTAGCCGTTGATTTTGTCGGAGAATTGGTTTTTTATGGACTCCCTGAGAAAGAGGAGGAGGAGATTGGTTGAGCCTATCAGATCGAGAGGTTGTTTGGGTTTACAGTTTTTATTGGGTAAGAAAACCTTCATTAACCAGAAAGGGTGGAAATATCAATTATTTTTTTATTTGTTCGATAATAACCCGGACTGATTTACCTTCAAGGGAGATGATGATCAAAATGGAGGAGCTACTCTCCAAAATGAAGGATGGATCAAGTATTCAAATCTCCAAAAATTCAAGACTCGTTAAAATCAAAGGAGGTGAATAAAAATAAGTATAAAAGTAAATATGATAACACCACACAAAAAACAGGTTGGAAGTTTAATAAAAGCAATAGCTGATCAGATTGAGACTTGTTCCAATGAAACCGTAGTCGTAGATATATCGGTTACATTTAACAAAGACGATAAGAAGGGAAAATAACTTTTGTCTCGGGCTCCTCTCTAATTTCTTTTAATATATAGGGTCTCCTTTTGTCTTAGAAATCCGGGGAATAGTTATCAAGATGAATTGGGATACCAATTATTTTCCCAGATAGCTTTTCTTTTTTGAAATCCCCCCCTAATATCCCTCCTTTTCTCAAGTGGTATACCAAATTTTTTACCCCCTCAACTTGTCCAACTTTTGGCTGTCTATAGGGTCAAAAGTCCGGGTTTATAATTCCCCGGGGAGGATTTATAGGACAAAAGTATTTGAGAAAAAATAAAATCAGTCTAGGGAGCAAAAGAGGCAAAAAAACGAAAAGGATTAATGTCTATAAATGTACTTAACACAGGACTCTCAAACAAGGAAAACCGAGCAATTCTGACCCATTAAAGGACATATCAAAGATTGTGAGTACCGGAGGTTGAGTACATGAAATTACCTACATTGGCATTATCTAGATTGATCGTCAGAAATTTTGAGAGAGATGATTTCTCATTAGTGATCGTTGATGGAAATCTGAGGAAAGGAAAATCCGCTTATGCGATTAAAGCAATTGAACAAGCCGGTAAATATCTTGGAACCTTTAAAGAACTTGATTCCTCCAATTTGAGTTATTATATGGGCTGGGAGCCTAACGAAGTGGTTGCAACTTGGAACATGAATGAAGAAAGAGAACCTTTCTTTATTTGGGATGATGCCGGATATTGGTTACACTCTATGAATTGGCACGATGATTTAATGGTTGCAATTCAACAATATTTCAATGTAATAGGGACCGATTACAATACGGTTATTTTAACAACTCCCTCGCCTCATTGGGTTCTATCTAAGATAGCTAATTTCCCCGAGATGTATCGGATTAGGATAACCAAGAGGACCGGAGGAGTTAGAGATTCAGATAGTTACTTATTTTCCCGAAAAGCTACGGCTTATCGAAAATGGACAAGCCCAGACCTAAAACGGGGAGGAGTCAATAAAATGTTTGTTGATAACTACTCATGTAAAATTAGAGATGATCTTTATGCTTGGTATTACCCGATGCGTAGAGAATACGCAAAAGAAGCCAAACAGTCAATAGTTGATAATCTCCGGAGAAAAACAGACAAACAGAGACTTGAGGACCTGAAAACCATGAGAAACACTCGGAAATATGAGAAAGAGATATTTGGTGAAACGACCACTATTGATCAACGGATAGACCAACAATGAGTAAAAAAGGGGCTTTTTTTGTTTACTTGTTTATCTCGGTTTTCTTCATAGCATCATACAGCTATGTTGATGCTATATTAACGAACTCAACCGATGTAACTTTCTTGATTCAAACCAGCACTAGAATTATCTGGGGAGGAGGAGCCCTCACTTCTTTAATCCTCGGAGTTATTCAGCTTGGGCGAAAATAACCCTCATATTTTTATATCAATAGCTCTCAATTATCAATGACACACCATGTCAAAAGAAAAAGGATTTAGTATCGGCTCGATAGTAGCGATTTTCCTTGGTTCAATCGTGGGGCTCAGTCTTACAGCCACAATTGTAAGCCTTGTAGATAGTGCCTCCTCTCCAATGAGTGCCGGAGCAACAAAAAGCCTTATTGAATTATTCCCTCTCTTTTGGGTAATATTCCTTACAGCAATTCCCGTTGGCTCAATTGCCTTATTTCTCATGGAGAAAGCAAAAACCGGAGATATCGGTATTGGAGACATTATCGGAGTATTCCTCCCCTCAGTGGTTGGGTTGAGCCTAACCAGCACAGTATATTACACCGTAGCCAATGCAACGGTAAACATGAGTGCCGGAGCAACCAAAACAATGCTTGAGTTATTCCCGATGTTTTGGGTGATTTACCTGATCGGTATTCCGGTATCAGCTATAGCCGTATTCTTCTATGTTAAACAAAAGGGCTAAGTTTACCCGTCACTTTCCCTATTTTTTTATATACCAATCAATATCAAGTAATTGATTAACATGATTAAAAAGAAAATAGGACTTTCAATCCTTTTCCTTGTTTTTTTCCTCATCCCCTCAGTGAAAGCAACAACCACAATATTTGAACCTGAAATCGGTTTAACAGAGCCCGAGATGTATTATAGCGTATATGTGGATGAAAGAGGGATTCTTTATCCAAATAGGATATTAACTCCAATTGTTAGAACCGGAGTAAATGAGGATACTTTTGGGGGAATCCTATTCACTGGAATATCCATTAATAATGCGGAAAAAATAAACTCAGCGGAATTGAGACTTTATTTTGATAATTATTTAGATACATCCAGCATCCCCGTCTTGATTTCAATTTATGGAATCAAAGAAACCTTTCAAGAAGGATCAACTCTAGAGGGTTTCTCAAGAACTGGACCAATAACCGATCATGTCTCTAATTATGATCTTCAAGGTGTAACATCCGGACAATGGATAGAAATTGACGTTACAAAAATAGTACAAGAATTGATCAATCGGCATAACTGGTCGACTAATCAAAGTCTAGGTTTCAAAATTTTTGGAGCTACTCAAGACACTAAAAGAGGTTATCAAAGCAATATAGGATTAAATTACCCTAAACTAGAGATCACTTATGGAGAGTATCCACCACCATCAGAGCCGGGAGGATATTTTATTGAAAGCTACAAAAGTCACGTAATATACAAATCGTTTGCCGGAGAAATCTATATAACGGATGATTATCTAGGCAATGAATATTTAAATTTCTATTCTGAGGGATACCCGTATCAACAACACTCGGTTTATAGCAATGCAAGTGATTGTTGGTATATTTTTTATTCATTATCAGAAACCGATGAGATTGAGACAAACGGGATGAGATATGCAATAATTACAAATAGCGGGGAGGTTTTGAATATGAGCTTACCTTTTGCATCCGGTTTATTTAATTTCGCACCTTATGGAGATTATGATCTAAAAATTGATAGAACTGGAAAATATATCTGGTTTTTTGGTTTAGATAGCGGTTTGGAAGGGAGCCCATTAAATAAAGCTCAAGACGGGGTGCTGATTCTACCTAGAATAATAGTAAATGAGACCTCAAAAGACCTATATTTTGATATTAATTCGACTTGGACTTATATTGATGTTTTAGACGGAACCTCAACAGAAGATGAGTTAAAAGGGATTCTGGGAGGTATCACATACAACGGTTATCCATTTTTCACGGTTCAGGATATGGGCTCATCCGGACAATATTTCCCCTTAGCAG
>Ga0307376_10003157_pt1 | contig 15526 bp, 21 predicted proteins | sample TR2MG_FD_202536 | JGI IMG/M metagenome (GOLD analysis project Ga0307376, IMG submission 202536) | Soil microbial communities from Risofladan, Vaasa, Finland - TR-2 | ecosystem: Environmental > Terrestrial > Soil > Coastal area > Acid sulfate soil | place: Finland: Risofladan, Vaasa | collected...
AAATCTTTGGGGAGATCCTGGAACATGGGGACCCGAAATTTGGAACAAAATAATTAAAGATTACAACATTGAAAGTGTTGCTGATATTGGATGTGGGCTGGGATACTCAACAAAATATTTTTCTAAAAAGGGATTATACGCTGTGGGTGTGGAAGGAGGAATAAACGCCATCAATGATAACGTATTTGAAGGAAACCTACTTCAAAACGATTATGCCGAATCTTCAGCCTTTGACGCTGGATACGATGAACACGATTTAATATGGTGTGCAGAATTTGTTGAGCATGTTGAGGAACAATACATAAATAATTTCCTAAATGATTTTAAAACAGGCAAATACGTTGCAATGACATTTGCAGAACCTGGGCAACCAGGTTATCACCACGTAAATTGTCAACCACAAGAATATTGGATAAAAAAACTAGAAGAAATTGGATTTGTATTTAACGCAGAATATTCAGAAGAATTACGAAAAATTGCTAGAAGAACAAACGAGAATAGACAATTTACTCACGGAGGACACTTAACAAGATTATTATTCTTTAAACATGCTTAGAGTTTTTCAAATAGGGTTTCATGTCTGTGGAACTAGATCACTGGCTTTATTCTTTCATCAAAACAATTTTGTTATTTTTCACCACGAAAATGGAAAATTATCTAACCAATTAGTTAAAAATTTAAAGGACGGAAAAACTAAGTTCGATAAAAATTACGAAGGTCCATTTTTATTAAACGAACAAGGTGTTTTTTATGGGGCTTTACAGGGAGAAGAAACCGTAAAACCCTGGGACAAAGAAGAAGCATATAAACTATTCAAAGAAATAGATATTTCATATCCAAATAGTCTTTTTTTATTAAACACAAGGAACGACTGGGTTGCGACCAAAATGAAAAAACTTAGAGCTAATACTTATTTATATCAATTACGGGATCAAGGAATAACGAAGACGCAATTAGCCGCTTGGTTTATTGAGGATGAAAAACAACATTATAACAACATAAGGGACTATTTTAATGGTCGAAAAGAGTTTCTTGAATTTAATATTCAAACTGAAAAAATTCAAAAAGTAATAGGATGGTTAAAAGAATTTGATGTTAAAATCTATACAGAAAAAATTTATAAAATAAGAGGATAAAAATAGTTTCTCGGGATATTTAAAAAAGATAGGGATTATTTAATACAGGAAAACTAATGCATTGGGAAAATATTCAAGGTTTTTTTGATTTTAGCGGCATTTATGATGATGCCATAAATCGTTTTAATGATTCTATATTTGTAGAGATTGGTACCTGGAAGGGACGTTCTGCAATTTATATGGCTGAAAAAATTAAAGCAAGTCAAAAAAATATAAAGTTCTACACAATCGATATATTTGAATACGAAGGTGAATATGAAAATTTTAAGACAGATTCTGATTCATTTTATGAAGAAGTTTTACAAAACATAGAGCCCGTTAAAGAATTTATAAACGTTTTAAAGGGGTGTAGTTTAGATGTTTGTAATCAATTTGAAGATGAAAGCATTGATTTTTTGTTTTTGGATGGAGATCATAGTTATGAAGGCGTTAAAAACGAATTAGAATTATGGTTCCCAAAAGTAAAGATTGGCGGAATTATTAGTGGACATGATTATTCTCAACCATGCGGCGTAAAACAGGCCGTAAATGAATTTTTCTCTTCAGGTATAACTAAAAAAGGCACATCTTGGCTCGTAAATAAATTGTGATGTTAGTATCTTTTACACAAACATATGGAAATGATAGAAAACTTCTATACGAAATTTATTCAAGGGATAAAAAACTGATTGAATTTAAAAATCATTTCGATTTAAATCTTTATTCGTTTCATAATTCATCTAAAGAAACTGTTGAGTATTTTCAATCTATTAATAAAGTAGAGAATACGGAAATTCTTCAATTTAATAAATTAAATTATGGCCAATGTATTGAACAATTAATTAATAAATTAAAATCTGTGGGTTGCACTCACCTTTTCTTTAGTCAGGACGATACTTTTAGTGATGATAATGATATTGATTTTAGATATTTGATAGATTATTTTAAAGCGCAAACATCAAATTTTATGATATGTTTTGGAACAAACGTACAAAGAAACAGTTTTAAAATAGATCTAGAAATTTTAAAAGAACTTGAAAATTTAACGATTTATAAGAATTCAAGCCTCAATTTTAAAGCGCTTGGATTGGGAGGGGTAGATGATCACCCACATATCTGTACGTTTGATATGGCACAAAAACTTTATGATACATCATATTTTAAAATTGGTGATATATGGACAGCAGAGGGGTATTTATGCAGAAAATACAATGAAGAAGAAATTCCAAGACATATACTAAACATGGGGTTTTTTATGAATCATAATATGATCGGTAAAAATACTAACTCAAAAGGCGTGAGCGAAAAAAAATTAAGAGAAAAAGGATTATTATGAAGAACTATGTAGCATATCCAAGATCTGGTTCTCACTTTTTACATCAAGTGCTTTCATGTTATATTAATGACGTTGCCCAAACAAAACTTTATCGTCCACACCACGATAGAGATTTAAAGGGATTACATGGATGTCTTTATGTTTGGAGAAATCCGGTAAAAGTTATGTTTTCTCTATTTAGCGGTGATTATTGTAATGAAAAACAAATTATGGATTTATCTCTTTTGACTGACTCGTGGATAGATTTAGAAATAAATAGAATCAAAAAACATTTTGAATTTTATTGGAAACGGGCAGGACTTGTAATAAGATATAAAGACTTAATAAACAATAACGCGTGGACCGAAATTTTAAAATTTCTCGGGTGCGAATATGACGAACAAAGGATAATGAGTTGTTCTTCCGAAATAACATTGAATGTTTCTATCGAAAGATTTCCGGGACAATGGATGAATGGTTTTATGCGTTCAGATGAATATAAACAAGGGAGAATAGATTTTGAAGAAAAATATGAAGATAAAATTTTAAATGACTTTTCAGAATACTTAAATAAAGATAAAAACTACTTAACACAAGCAAATTGATGTACGACATAGCAATACTAATAAACCTAGATCGGAGAGCAGATAGAAAAGAATTCATGCTTAATCACCTCGAAAAGAGAGGTATTAAAGATGTATTGGTTTATCCTGCATTTGATGGAAAAGAAATTACCCACATGGCCGTGAATCCTCCGAGAAGGAATTACTTTAGTTGGTCAACCATGAATAAAAACGTTGTTGCGTGCGCCCTTTCTCATATTGGTGCTCTTAAAATGGCTAAGACGCTTGGGTACAAAAGAGTATTTATGATTGAAGATGATGCAGTCATGAGCAAGGATATCATGGATCGTATGGAAATGCTCAAAAATGAAACTGATGGTTTAGATTGGCAACACATGTTTATAGGTGGAGCGGTACGCGGGAGAGACAAAATGAAACAAGTCACAGATCACGTATGGACATCAAATTTTACAGATGGAACCCACGCATATCTGGTTCAAAACGAAGGTATCGATATTGTGGCAGACGAAATGCTTCACTTCAAAACAACACTTGATGATGCTGTGAATGATCTTATTTTATCCAATCGGATCCGATCATACACAATGCTTCCATTGGGGTCATACCAAAAAGCAGATAAATCAGACATTGATGATAGATTCATAGCAAGAACCGACACAATGACATATTACAAAGAAACAATATGAAACATTCGCAATACGGACAAGATACATTCATAGAGGGATTATTTCCAGATAAATCCGATGGTGTTTTTATTGACATAGGAGCACACGATGGAGTAGAATACAACAACTCAAAATTGTTTGAAGATAAGGGGTGGACAGGAATTTGTATTGAACCACTGCCAAACGTTTTTAAAGAACTAAATAAAAATAGAAATTGTATCAAAGAAAATTGCGCAATTTCTAATGAAGAAGGTGAATTTGATTTTGTTCAAATTCATGGATATGGAGAAATGTTAAGCGGATTCGGAAGAGAAGAAATTGCGCAATACACGATTAATTCTCACGGTGGTAGTTACGATGTGATAAAAGTTCCCGTATTTAAACTCGAAACCATACTTAACAAACACAATATAAAAGATATAGATTTTTGCTCTATAGACGTAGAGGGAAACGAATTAAATGTCGTGAAATCTGTAAATTTTGACAATATAAACATTCAGTATTTATGTATAGAAGCAAGCCCAGGAATAGAGCAAGTACAACAATATATCAGTCAATGGTATGATCATATAGCAACCATCGGAGGTGACAGAATTTATAAAAGTAAATCAAATGGAAGAAATTAAGCACAAGTTTGAAGATAAAGGTGAATGCCCTGATAATTTATGTGTGTTTGTTCATAAAAAAAGTGAAGAAACGAGTGCCGAATGGGATGAGTGTATTCGATGCGGCTTAATTAAGAACCTAGCACATAACGTATGAAAAAAATAATCAGTTTCAGTATATACGGATTTGATCCGAAATACGCTCATGCTGCAATAAAGAGTGCAAAGCTTCAACCAGAGATTTATCCGGATTGGACTTGTCGTTTTTACGTGAATCCCGAAGTTCCTGAAGATGTATTAAAAGAGCTGGAAGATCTTGGATCCGAGGTAATTCGCAAACCAAAAGTCCAAGGACACCTTGGAATGTTTTGGAGATTTGAACCACTAAAAGATGAAACTATTGAACGATTCATTGTAAGAGACACCGATTCACGTTTGAATGTAAGGGAAGCTGCGGCAGTCCAAGAATGGATAGATAGCGGTAAGGAATTTCACATAATGAGAGATAATGATCAGCACGCTGCATTGATATGTGGGGGAATGTGGGGAGCAACCCAAGAGTTCATTCAAAAAGAGAAGGATTTGTTCGACAAAGAGGTTGAGGCGCACATTAAGAGCATACCTTTCGAAAGAATCTATGGTGCGAGAGGACCCTATTTTAATACTGATCAACCATGGCTATGGAAGTACATATGGCCAAAAATAATAAACACTCATATTGCTCATGTTTTGGATTTGCCAAAACTGAAAATGACAGGAAGGGAGAAGTTATTTCCAATTGAAAACCCTGACGGAAGTTTCGTCGGACAACCTTATGATGAATGACAATAGGACAAATTAATCGAGGATCAAATCTTGGAGAAAAGATATTTAGAATGTCAACCCAAGATAACGTACAAACAATAGTTGAGATTGGTACATGGAATGGAATGGGATCAACCAAATGTATTTACGATGCGGTGTTGGGAACGAAGAAGCAGGTAATGTCTTTAGAGTGTAACAAGACTCGTCACAATGAAGCCAAATTAAACCTTGGCATCATCCCAAATAATTTCCACTTAATTCATGGAACCATAGTTAGCGCAAATGAACTTGAACCATTAATGAATGGATTAACCGAGGGTTTAAAGGTGTGGTTACGAGAAGATTTAATGTGGTTGAGACAGACACCAAACGTATTTGACCAATTACCAGAAAAGATCGATCTATGTATTATTGACGGTGGAGAATTTTCTGGAGACATTGAATTCTTTAAGTTGTGGGAAAGGTGTCATTACATAATTCTTGACGATACCAATGCAATGAAACACACTAAGACCAAAGAGTTTATTTTGTCAAAACCTGAAACCTTCAAAGTTATTGAAGATAATACGATAGAAAGGAACGGATTTTTAATATGTGAAGTATTATGAAAATAATAGCAATCAAAGATAGTAAAAGCGGTGGTTATACTGCATACCACGCAGACTTCCCTTCGGTGGTCACTCAAACAGAAACCATTGAAGAAATCAAACAAAATTTAACCAATATTTTTCATGATATTATCATGAATTCCGAAATTAATGAGCACGAATTATAAGAAACAACAATATGTTAGACTACATAAATGGTAACAAATTTTCAGACATTGCTGATTTTGTTATAGATTTTGATCATCACGATTTAACATTAAATTTCTATAAGAAGGACGCTATCATTTTTTGTAAAACCGATTTTCTAAACCTCCTATTTGATCACATTAAATTTTCAAAAAGGAAGTACGTCCTCATCACCCATATGTCTGATTATCCAATCGACAAACACCGCTTCGATAAATCTCCGCCATCAATCGTTAAATGGTACGCTCAAAACGCAGTGCACGAACACCCAAACTTGGTTTCAGTTCCGCTGGGATTAGAAAATCATACCGGAAAATCAAAGGGAAAATTCACAAATCATGATTGGTTCCTTAAGAATGACGGGATACTAAGGGCACGATGGAAAGAACAAGATACTTTGTATTGTAATTGGAACCCAGATACCAATCAAGAAGTAAGAAAGCCCATACTCGAAAAACTTAAGGCGAACATTAACATAAAACATGAAAGCGGTCTTTCTTTTGAGACCTATTGCAACAACATGTCGTATTATAAATTTGTTGTGTGTCCGCCTGGAAACGGTGCAGATACACACAGGTTATGGGAAGCATTGTATTTGGGTTGTTATCCAATAACACTAAGAAATAGAATTTATAGAGACTATAATCTTCCCATATTACAGGTGGATGATTGGTCAGAAGTAACTTCGGATCTTGTAAATAAGTTTTATTGGGATTGGAACGGTCAACCATATCATCATGAATTACAAATGTCACATTGGGAAAAAATAATAAAGAATGAAATCAGTTTACATATATGAGCACCTCGGTCTTGGGGACCAAATAGCGTGTAACGGATTGGTGAGAGCAATCAAAGAAAAATACGATCGTGTATACGTGTTTGCTAAACCAAAGAATACAAAGAACGTTATGCGAATGTTCGCTGATGATCTTGAAATCCGTGTAATGGCAATGGAAGAACCCAATGTTAGACAATTCATGAACATTGCTCCACAAAACGAATACCTTGTGATTGGACACGAAAAGTTACACCAAGAATTAGCAAAAGATCCTGATGGAAGGTTTGATCAAATATTCTATAAGATGGCGGGTCTTCCGTTTGAATACAAGTGGGATAAGTTCTATTTCAAAAGACATATGGAATCAGAATATGATGCTTATTACAACAAACTGGGATTGAAGGACGGAGACGAATTCATCTTTGTACATGATGATTCAGAGAGACCGATACCATCTGATAGGCTTCCACAAGGAATAAAGATCGTAAGACCAGATAGACGAGACATATCGATATTTGATTTCTTGTACACCATAGAAAAAGCAAAGGAAGTACACTGCATTGATTCATCATTTTTTAACCTCATTGATTGTATTCAATTAAGATCCGACGATAATCTATTCTTTCATAAATATGTAAAGATACATTTGGTTGGAGAGGGAGGAACACCAACACCTAAATTAAAATGGACGGTATTATAAAAAGATGGGAAATTTGTCACGAGACACAATTATTTATAGAGGAAACGTTGGATCCTGATTTGAAATATTATTTAGAATCGAAGTTTAAATCACCTCGTATGTTTGAGAACTATACCAAATTAGCGAAAATAAAAATGCATTTACAGGAAATGATAATAATGAGTCGTCGTTACTAATCATGAAAAACCAAGGAAGTTTAAAGAAGTTTTATGAAGATCTTTATCCAGATCAGCACGTTCCATTCTGTATAAGAAGAAAAGATGGATTGATGTTGTTGATGAATAACGATTTTAGAACATATTCTTTTTGGAAATATGAAAACGGGGCATTATTTAGTGACCCACCTTCGATCCTACTTCGATATTCTTATAGGAGATTATTTGACGATCCAAGGGTGGAGGAAGGAGATTTTGTAGTTGAATCATATGCCCCAATTGAAAATTTGTTTAATCACCCTGAAAAATATTTCCAAGAAGAAACTCAAATTGTAGTAAATTATAGAAAAGAATTATGAAAATACAAACACCAACTTCACTAGGGGAACTGTATGATAAAATCTCGATCTTAGAGATTAAAATGGCAAACATCAAGGATGCAGAGAAGATTAAAAACATCCGAAATGAATATTGGCAGCTAAAGGAAATTGCCGATCAACATAAAATAGATCAAGATCTCTATCAAGGACTTTTGTGGATAAACCAAGATCTTTGGAAGATTGAAGACGATATTCGAGAGTGTGAACGCCAAAAGGATTTTGGAGAAAAGTTTATTCAACTCGCAAGAAGTGTTTATGTCACTAATGATAAACGTAGTGATTTAAAGAAAACGATCAATGTGGCATATGGATCTGATCTTATAGAAGAAAAATCTTATGAGTCATATTAGCGTAAATTGGGGGCACAATATAAGAAGACCGCTCAGTTTGGTGAAGAAACACCCAAAATTTAAGGGCCCATTTACTCGTGATGCGGTTACCCAATTCATAATGGAAAATCACGTTGGAATAATGTGGCATGAGGGTAAAGAAATTTATTTTAAGATATAATGATTATTGGAAACGGGCTCATAGCAAACGCATTTTTAGATTATTCTGACAGCGATAACGTAATTATTTTTGCATCTGGAGTATCAAATTCTTTGGAAACAAATGAAAAAGAATTTGAATTAGAAAAAGAACTTATATACAAATCACTAGATAAAAATAAAACCCTAGTATATTTTAGTTCTGCCATATGTTATGATAAAAATAAAGAAAAATACATAGACCATAAACGAGAAATAGAAAAATTAATCCGGGATAAATCAGAGAATTTTATCATAATTAGATTACCTCAAGTCATTGGAAATGGGGGAAATAAAAATACCCTCATAAATTTCTTAGTAAATCGTATAAAAAATGACGAGGAAATAAATGTTTATGATGGTGTAAAAAGAAGTTTAATAGACGTTGAAGACTTAAAAAACATAGTTGATTATTTATTGGAACAAAGAAATTATGGATTGCATTCTTTAAATCACATTGAGCTCATAAGCATAGAAAGATTGGTAATTTTAATTTCGAAAAAATTAAAAAAATACCCAAAAATTAAACTTGTGCCGGGTGAAAAACTTCCCAAATTTGATAATGATGAATTAATCAATGATGTATTAAAGAAATTAGGTATAGATCCGAATGGATATACGGATAGATTAATAAAAAAATACATACAATGAAATTATTTAAAGAAATACCGCAAGAAAAATATAATGATGTAGAATGGATTTTAAATTGGCTTAAGGAAAATCCAAATGAAATTGGAGACGAAAACCCAGAACCTATTAAATATTTTCATGTTTTTTGGATAACACCATTAACAGAACTTCAAAAAATAACACTTAAATCATTACTTGATACAAACCCCGATATAACTATTTTATTTTGGACACCCGATGCTTTTAATTTTAAAACAAATTTTTATCACAAACGTATACAATATAAATCACTCAATAAAGAAGAATTCTATAAAGCAACAGCAAGCACCAAATCATTGGATAAAATTTATTCGTTGTATGCTCAGCATGATTTGGGTTATGTTTCTGATATTGTTAGATTTGTTGTATTAAACATATATGGAGGCGTTTGGTGTGACTTGGATGTATTGTTCTTAAGAAATTTTAATGATATAAAAATATCGCGATACATGTCTCAATGGGGGACCGATATGATGGGAAATGCAGCCGTTTTAAGATTAGAAAAGGGGCATGATCTGATTGATAAAATTGTAGCCGAATGTCCATATGCCCCATTTTATCCTGGATTTACGTTTAAAGGAACACCAATAACACCATCTTTTTTGGTTAGTAATGATTTAGATGTAGTTATGTTTCCAAGCACGTTTTTTGATATACTGTGGAGGCCGGGTCACTCATTCGAAGAAGCATTTACGCAAGGATTTGAATTGCCAGACAATATATTCTGTTATCATTGGCATAACAGATTTAATGATACACCTCATATTAACTCAGTTTTAGGAAAAGCAAAAGCAAAATATCTAATTTAAAATTGTTATCAATAGAAATTTTTGGTTATATTTACCGATGGACGGCTGGAATGAAGAAACTAATAAACGTAAGTTTTTAAAGAGATTTCGTAGACGATACCTACGAAAAGGTCCAATTCCTACGGTGGAAAATTGGATTTATTCAAATTATGGGTTTTCTATCACCAAAGAACAATCTCGCGTAGCATTTGGTAGATGGTGGATAAAGTTCCGAAGGTATAGGGATTCACGAAACAAAAAAAAGGGAGCTCGTTGAGCTCCCTTTTAGGTTATTAACTATTCGATATATTAAATTAATGCACCTGCACTAGTTTGTACAAATAGTGTTAAATACTGAGTTTCTGGGTGCCATCCAGCATCAACAAGCGCATAACGTGACTTGATGATAACTTTAGGTGCGCCAGTTCCTTCAGTGATAAGCTTAACTGATTCAGCCATTAAATAAGGGCAGAATACAGTTCCTGGCTCATCAGAAGAACCTTTACGTCCAACCAATACTCTAGTGTCTTCGTAAATCATATTAGGATCTACATAAACAGTCATACCAGCAACAGTTCCTAATGGATACAATGATCCGTTAGATTGGTTGAAAGTATTAGCGATTGGGGAGAACATATACTGAGCATTAGTTTGAAGAGCAGTAGCCATCTTGATGTTTGTAACAACGAAGTTAGCAGGACCTCTTCTACCTCTTTGGGCAACTACGTTACCAGCAGCAACGATTCTAGCAAGAATCCTCTTAATTGCGGTATCTTCATTTTCGAAGGTAGTTGTAGCACCAACCGGTATAGCTTGGTAACCAATAACTGCCATAGATTCCTGTACAGGACCTCCATCATCTGGATAAGCAAAAGCAGGACTTACAGAGTTAGTTGTAGCAAGCATGTTAAGGTTTAAGTTAACGGCTTCAACGTCATTAGCTCTGATGTGGTTTTTCCAACCTAGACCGAATACCCTGGAGAGGATGTGCTTGTTAATGGATTGTGAAATCTCATTGATACCAGCATTCTCAACCATAGCAATAACGTCAATACCCCATTGCTTGTTAAGGTCTTGGATTTGCTCCTGGGTTACAGAAACAGAAACTTGGAAAGTTCCAACTTGTACAAACTTAGTGAAAACTTGGAGACCAAGAGCTCTTGGGTATTCCATTTCACCAGTTCCTCTTTCCATTGGCTCATAAAGTAGAGTACCATTTACGAAAGTACCATCCCAGTTGTCTTGATCTTTAGGACCAGCACCAGCAAAACCTTGTACTTGATCTTCAAGAGTAGAAATTAAGGAAGGATAAGTAGAAACTAAACCACCGTAAGCAGAAGCATCAGTGATAAGTTCAACAGCTGTTCCGTTGAATACTTCACCTAAGTTAGCAGCACCAGCACCGAAAGCACCAGTCTTAAACATTGCAAAACCATCAATACGAGATTTTCCAATATAAGTACCTTCAACAGTTGCAGTAATTGCAGCACTGTTCTCAAAAGTGATAACATCACCATTTACAAGAGCAGCTTTCAAAGTAGAAGCATCAGCGATGTTCAATTTGAATGCGTGAGCAGGATCGTAAGCACTGTATGCAGGGCTGAATCCGTTTACTGAACCATCAGGGTTAGCAGTTGTTGGGCTTGAGGCAGGCTTAGCACCGTAAGGTTGCTTACCACCAGCGTAAACATAATCTAAATAGGAGATAACTCCTGTTGGTCCCGGCATCGGAACTACGTTTACGATATCAAAACCTACAGTCCTTGCAGCCACCTGAAGTGACATTGGGAGTAAAGCAGGCCATTTGTCGCCAGATCCTTGCGTTGCAGGCTCATAAAACTGGGAACCAGTTGTTGCAGCTTGCGAAGCAGGAACAGCATTACCTACACCAGGTACGTTATACAACGTAGCATAAGGTGAAGATACACCACCCATTGCAGCTTCATTAAGTGCATGGAAGTGAGCATATTTGGAAATCCAATTGAGTTTAGCTTTGTCTGTAAGACCTGTAGCTTGTTCTACCATTGGAGACCACTTAGCCGTAATTTGTTGTTCATTTAATTGTTTCATCTTAAAATTATTTTTTTTGAACTTTATTTATTTATATTTTGCATTACTAGCATAAAACTAACTTAATGCATAAGTTTAATTATTATACCTTTTCATTGCTTCACCAATGGATGCAACGAAAGAGTCTAATTTTTGATCGGACTCTCCTGGAGTTTTAGCAGTCACGGCTTCATTCAATGAAGTAAGTGGTCTGTTATCCAATCCCGAAGTTTCCCAGAAATTGTTGATTTGGTACTGAGTACCTAATTCATAAAATTCTGCTCTAGCTTCAACGGCAGATTTTTGGATGTCAGATGCCCCTTCGAAAAGTTCTTTAAACTTCTTAGGCGCAGCAGTCTTCCATAAAGGTGCTTCAACTTTATTTTCACGTAGAGCATTTTCCCATAGACTTTTCACTATTTCAGCATCAGTGGTTGGGTGTTGAGCAACCTCTTGAGCAACCTTTTGTTTGTGATCCTCTGCTAAAATTGAGAAATTCTTTCTGTCGCTTTCATTAAGAAGGCGTAAGAATGGGTACTTTGATACTTGCGTTTCATCCAATTTCTTTTCTTTTTCGAGTTTGGTGATGATTTCGCTAAGCTTTTCATCTAATTTTGAACGTCTGTTGGTTACTCCGGATGATTTATTAAATTTTTCATTCATTTTACCTTCAGCCTTTACGTTCATTTTGAGTTTTTGGTCTTTAACCATTTTTGCGGTTGGACCGTCACCTGTAATCTTTACAGATGGTTTAGCGCCTGATTTGGCAACGTCAAGAGTCATAATTCCTTTCATTTTACCAGCGCTACCAACTTTAAGGGTTGGTCTTGTACCGTCTAGAGTTTTAAGCTCCTTAGGTTTTTGATTTTTAACCTTTGAACCTTTTTTCATTTTTGCAACGATGGTCCCAGATTTTGCATCAAAGTGAACTCCACTGTCTTTACCAGCGTTAACGTCAACCTTTGAATTTCCAATGGTTTTAACATCAGTGATAACTCCGAGTTTTGCAACTCCTTTGATACCAATTAGCTGAGACTCATTAAGAGGTTCTTCGGTAATTCCGTGTGTGTCTAACATTTCGTCAAGTTTCTTTTTTAATTCAGGGTCTGCCTTAGACTCAGAAACTAATTCAATGTATTCGACAAGTTTCTTGGCGTCTGTCTTGGACATAGCTCTTCCGAACATATCTTCAGACCAACTAGCAGTTGTGTTCAAGTTTTCAGCAATAGAACTTGTCCACTCGTGCATGTCATTAATGGCTTTAGCTTTTTCGCCACCCCATTCATGGAGAGCGTTAACACCTTTAGCCAATTCGGTGTTCCATTCGTTGATACCGTTAAGCATTTCTGCGTTATGGTCAACTGTTTCAGCAATTGCATTCGTAACTTTAGCGTTGTTACCAACCCAGTCTTGTGTATGATTCAAAGCTTGTGCGTTATAATCAACGGTTTCAGTAATCTTCTTCGTTAATTTATAATGCTCATTGCTCTTATCAGCCATTTGTTGGGAATGGGAAGCTACTTTGTTAACTCCCTCAGCGATTGAACTTGTCCAATTGAGATGTTTCTCTTGCAAACTGCGTAGTTCATCAACATATCCCTTAAGGGTTTCTGTATCTTTGGATCCTACACCTTCCAAAATAGCATTCTCGATCGCACCAATCCTATCATTAACTTTACTGAGTTCGTTTTTGAAATGAATTGTCCATTGCTGAACTTGTTCTTCATTCACATTTTCCATTTTTTTCTCGTTTTTATTTTTGACAAGTTGTTTTGCTTCTTCTCTAATCTCAACTGCAGGGTACTTATCAGTTACATCATAGATAGAAACATTTTCATTTATTATACCGAGTTGATCAGTAATTGAACCTCCGTGGTCTTTTTCGAATTGACTATGAGATTCATTCAATGCTTGGATTTGATTTTTAATCCTTGATTGTGCGCTTTCATTTACCTGTGACAATTGAGCATTTTCAAACCCAGGCTTGGCAACCAAGTCATAAGTGTAAATTTGCTGTATTGCTACTGATTTATCTTCATTTACTGTACCCGCAGCACGTGAAGAAATAGAAAGAGGGATCCCAGCGTCAAGGAGAGATTTTGCAATCTGACCTTTTGGAGTCCCTTCAAGAATTTCGATACGACCTTTAATCTGTCTAGCATTTTGGTCATACCATAAATCGGAAACGCGGTGCGACACGTTCGTGAGAGCCACTTCAAATCTTTCTGGATGATCAAGTTCGCCCAAAAGATTTCCACCTTCGATATCTTTTTTAAGATATTCTAGGTGAGGAAGGTACTCTTTTTCTTCGTATACACGTCCGTTCCTATTTTCAATTCCAAACTCGGCAAATACGCCCTCAAGTACAGTCTTTCCTTTCTGACTGATTTTCTTAAGGTTTTGACTTGATCTCTCAAGTATTAGTACATTTTTCATGCCTTATAAGAATTATTTATTTTATATATAAGGCACGTACAATAGCAGGAACTTACTGCATTGCAATAGAAATTTCTGCCAATTAAATTTGAAAATGAATTAGTTGGAATAGTGTTGATTCACAATAAGTTATAAACGTTGTAATGTTAAGTAGATGTTAAGAGAAAATCATAACTATCTCACTCACAATCTGGTTTAGGAAGGTGTTTTATTCTTATTATATCTCTTGCAATAGCATCCAGTATGTTTTTATTGGCATCGGTATAATTTTTAACGTCTTTTAAAAGGTTTGTGAGATTGTCTTTTGACGCATTTAATCCACTTGAATCCCCAAGAACTATAGGTGGGTTTAATCTTTTATAATTAGATTTTGAGTTTTCTGCATCAAATATCTTTTCCATTTCATAGCTTGTGACTTCGGAATGAGAAGATAACAATACATCGATAACCGGCATCATCCACTGGGCCTTTCCCCATTTTTTAGATTTTTTGTATGGAAAAGATCTTTGTTTAATGAGTCCGGTTCCGAGTGAAATGACCAATACATCACGTGGATGCATCTTTTTATGTTTGAATAATGTTTTAGAAACTTCAATATACGCAGCTAAAGAAGGATTGTTTGCAAATACCCCTCCATCTATAATCGTATTTACGTCGGTTCCGTGGTTAAATAAGGCCGGTGGAAAATAAGCTGGAATAGAAGTGGATCCTCTCACAACATCTTTAACATAGTAATCTTCATATTTTTTATCTGCGTCTTTGTTTGTATAAAAATTTGCTCTTCTCTTTTCTATGTCGTATCCGGCAATCATACAAGGTTTAATAAGGTCACGCATTTTACTGTGACCAAATTTTTGTAAAAGCAAAGGTTCTATATTAGATGCTGGATACGTAGGTCCGAGAAGTCCCCAAACGGTTTTTAAACTATGAAAAAATCTTTTCTTAAATACATCATCCCCCATATTAAAATACATTTGAACTATATCTTCCAATTTATATTTAGGTTTCTTGTTGTTTTCAGAAGGTACCATCATGGCAGCACCAACTATTGAACCTGTCGATGTGCCTGCAACAAAATCAACCAAGTTTACTAACCTAATTCTTTTGTCTTCTTGGATTTCTTGGATTTTCTTTTCTAAATAATCGAGAACGGCGGCAGGTA
>Ga0307376_10003164_pt1 | contig 15498 bp, 12 predicted proteins | sample TR2MG_FD_202536 | JGI IMG/M metagenome (GOLD analysis project Ga0307376, IMG submission 202536) | Soil microbial communities from Risofladan, Vaasa, Finland - TR-2 | ecosystem: Environmental > Terrestrial > Soil > Coastal area > Acid sulfate soil | place: Finland: Risofladan, Vaasa | collected...
AACGACGAGAGGCGGCGTGAACTGTTTGCCTGGTTCGCACCGTGCTCGCGCAAGGAAGACTTGTTCTCGATGGCGTTTTGCTGCGCTGTCGCCGGCCTGGATCCGGATGTCATCAGTGCGCAGGTCTTGCGCATGTACCGCCCGGAAATCGTGGCCATGATTGGCGAAGAAGATCGGGTTCCAACGCGTGACATCCGCCAGCAAGAACTGGCATTCAACTGACATCCAACCCCGTGGGGAAACCTCCCCTTCGGGGGAGGGTATCCCCCCATTTTCTGGAGATACCCATGCAATTTACGACGAAGAGTGCGCAGGTTTTCGGGGCCGAACGGCCCGACGTTCCCCTCACGGCCATGGTCCGCGACGGCGGAAGTGAACACGATGCGTGGATTCCCTCGCTCGACCCGGAGTACCACTTTCAGGGCGACGCCCTGTCGGTGACTCTGACATTCCTGGAAATGGCGTGGAAGACCGGGCCGAAAGAAGGCTTGCAGTACATCGGGCCGACTGGTTCGGGCAAAACCTCGCTCATTGAGCAGGTGTGCGCCCGTCTGGACGTTCCGATGGTGTCGATCACCGCCAACAACCGCATGGAAGTCGCCGACCTGGTGTCTTCGATGGTGGCTGCGGGCGGGTCGACCATCACGGTGGACGGCCCCCTCACCATGGCGCTCCGCCATGGTTATGTGTTCGTGCTCAACGAGGTCGACTTGCTCGATCCCGGCACGACCACGGGTCTCAATGACATCCTCGAACGGGGATTTGTCGTCGTACCGGGCACGAATGAGTTGGTTCGGGCGGTGCCGGGCTTTGCCTTCGTCGTGACCAGCAACACGGCCGGCGGCGGTGATGAGTTCGGTGTCTACAACGGCACCCAGGTGCAAAACCTGGCGTTCCGGGACCGGTTCGTGAAGGTCATCGTGGGCTACATGGACGATGGTGCCGAAGTGGCGATGTTGGAGAAGGCGTTCCCGAAGATCGGCCGAAAGATGGCCGAGACCTTCGTGGCCGTGGCCAACATGATCCGCGGGGCATTCACCAGTGGCTCGGGCATGGACGTCACGATGTCCACCCGGGTGTTGAAACGGTGGGTACGCGATACGACAACGTATGCCGGCATGGCTGCACGAGGCCGGACGCCGGTCCACTTCAGTCTCGACCTTGCCCTGGCCAACGGCACCAGTCCGGAAGTCCAGGAGGCGCTGCATCAGATGGTGACGCAAGCGTTTGGCGTGGGGCCGCAGACAACCGCCCAGGGAGGCTGACATGAAGCGCTACTACGAGCGTGTGGGTGTCGGCGGCGAGAAGGTGATTGCAGTGATCAGCATCGAGGAAGATTCGGTGACGGTGACACGGCGTACCGATGGGTCCCGCAGTAAGGGGAAACCCATTCGGGTGCCACGAAAGCTTTGTACGAGCGAAAACCCTGTTCAAGAAGGCAACATCCGGGGACTGAGCCTGCTTGACGAAGGATTCACCTTCGTCCGGGAGGAACAGCCGGACGTCGCTCAGGGTACGGGAGAGACTGTCCTGTACCTGACTGTCGAACAGGCTGACGTGCCGGCCGCCATGGAGGCACTGGAATCGCTGGGGAACCCACCGGAGATTGACGTACATCGAAGCTCCCATGAGCTGCTGATGAGCGACGTCAATCACTGCAAGGTTCACCTGCGGACCGGGCATCGCCTGGTGGCGCTGCTCCCCGCCGGAACACCGGTGAGCGCAGTTGCCATCGCGTTGGTCAGCAAGGGCTTCGGCCGCATGGCCGTGGCCCCCGGCGGTACCCACCCGGAAATGGCGGGTGGCAATGAACTGTATCGCCTGATGTCGCCGATGAGCGAAGCGCAAAAGCAGTACGTGATGGCAGCGGGAGTGTGTCCACCGGGGTTTGTTGCTCCGTCTGAGGGCGCGATCACCGCTGTTCTGATTTGAAAAAACCACATCCCTGCCGGGGCGCGTCGCCCCGAAAGGGGTGGTGTGTCCGCGGCCGGGTCCAACCTGGAGACACACCATGGAAATGCCATCCGCAATCGCCGCGCTCGACGCGGTTGTCCTGGTCCAGCTCGACATCCGAGCGTCGGACCTGTCTGGGAAGGTCGCGCGTGACCGCGACCTTCCCGCTGAAAAGATGCCCCCGGCGAACATCGTGTCGGCGGGAGTGCGCCACTTCTGCGATCCCGCTCTGAAGCAACCGTTCAACACGATGCGCAAGGCGGCCGAGAGGTACTGCAACGAAGTGGGTATTCCCCTGCTGAAGGGCTGGGCAATACCCAAGGAACGCGCCGTCGCGCTGGACAAGGCGCTGCGTGAACTCGGTGAAAAGTACCGCGGTGAGGCGGATCGGCTGCAAGCGATCCTCGACAACGCATACCAGGACTGGGAGGAAGCAAATCCCGGTTGGGAGGCGCTTCTGCAGCGTGATCGGCCAACGCCCGCGGAGGTTCGCGGACGCTACCGGTTCCGGCACATGATGTACCGGCTGCGGCCTGCCGTGGATGACCTCGATGATCCCCTGAATGAGGGTCTCGGCGTCGCACGCGGCTCCCTCATGGAGGCCATTCTGGACGACGTGGCCAACCAGGCCACGGACATGCTGGAAAAAGTCTTCGTGGGGAAGGCCCAAGTCACGGGACGGGCGGCAGCAACGGTGGGCGTCATGGCGGCCAAGCTTCAAGGCTTTGCCATGGTGGATCCGCTGGTGACGCCGGTCGCCACCATGATCGCGGAGGTCATCGCCTCGATCGGAACCACCAACAGCAAGCTGTCCCAGACCGAGACATCGGCGTTACGGGGATTGCTGACGCTGATGAGTGATCCGGTAAAGCTGCGCAATCACGGAGCCCGTTACTACGAGGGCGACGTCACGTTGGATGAAGTCGTCGAGACAGGAAACGTCGCGGTTGATCCGGTGACCGACCTGTTTGGCGAGACTGCGTTCGACATCAACCAACCGGCCATGGTGGTGCAGCAACCACCGCGACCGGTGGCGACTGCGCACAACGTGGCCGCTGTCCTTATCTGATAACGAGGAGAGCACCATGGGAATCAGAGCAAAAGGGATCTTCGGATCCCTTCCAATCCTCGCCGCGGCCTTCGGCCGCGAGCGGGGAGTCACCGTCGGCATCGGCGGCGAAGAAGCGTTCGTCAGACCGGGTCACATCCAGCTGCCGGACCTGCCGCTGGACTGCGATGACGATTTGGAAACCAAGGCCATGGGGTTCATCTTCCATGAGACCGGGCACATGGAGTTCACGGACCTTGCCGTCATGCAGATGGCCAATTCACCGATGGAGAGGTTTATCTACAACGCGGTGGAAGACGCCCGCATGGAAGCGGCTCGGAACAGCACGTACCCGGGCTCGGCGGCATCGCTGGCCAAGCTGGCGGGGTTGCTATCCCGAGAGGGTTGGTTCGGTACGGCTGACAAGGTCGCACAGGCCCAGCCCCAGAACGTCCTGGCAACCGGCATTCTGGTGAAGCTACGTGGCGGGTATTTGGGCCAGCCGATCGGCGACATCCAGGATCTGTGGTGGAACCGCCTGTGCGAGCTGCTCGGCGAAGCCGGGACGCTCAAGCTGGAAGTTCTGCTGGGTCAAATGGATCAGCTCGACACATCGGCAGACGCCATGCGTCTGGCAATAGCCATGAAGACCCTGATCGAGGATGTTGCCAACCAGGAGGAGCCGCAGCGCGACGATTCCGACGATTCCGAAGAGGGAGAGTCAGGGTCCGAAGGTCAGTCGGGGGACTCCGGTTCCGAGGATCAAACCGGCGGCAACGCCGGCCAGGATGCCGAGGGATCGGATGGTAACGACAGCGGAACTGGTGATTCTGACGTGGCCGAAGGGTCCGGCGGCACCGATTCATCCGGTGACGACGGACAGGAGCCTTCCGCAGGACGCGGAGCCGAGCCAGGTAGTTCGGGTACGCGGCAGGGACGGCCGGACCAGGAAGCCCTGAAGCAGGCTTTGGGGGCAGGTGATGCTGAGTTCGACTCCACCGACATGGGTGACGCACTGCAGAAGTCGCTGAGTGACTCAGCGTCCCACGCAGTCGCCGCCGCCGGCGAGGAAAGCACAGTGTCTGCGCCGTCAAGACTCCTTCGGGTGCCGCGCCGGGAGGGTGGTGAAGTCAAGGAGGTCAATCGGACGTCCAAGGCTCTGCGCACCCGGCTTGTGTCCGTCATGGATGCAAAAGCGCGTACGCGAACGACCCACCGCAGCCAGGGCAATCGACTGGACGGTGCAAAAATCCATCGCTTGTTCACAGGGTCGTCGCGAGTCTTCATCCGCAAGGAGTGGAATCGCAAGGTGAACACGGCGGTCCAGATTCTTCTGGATCGTTCGGGCTCGATGGCCTGGACAACGGAAGGTGTTGTCAGGATGCCGGTGGCCAGGCAGGCCGCGTTGGCAGCAGCAACAGGGATCAGCCAGATCCATGGCTGCAAGGTGGCCGTTGCAGCGTTCCCTGGCGTGGAGGTCCTGAAGGACTTTGACGAACAGGTGCGCGGTGTAACCGGCCGCTTCCTCGTCGCCCCCAACGGATCAACGCCGCTGGGTGGCGCAATGCTGGCGGTGGCGCCGGGTCTGGCGTCACGTCAAGAGCAGCGCAAGATGCTGATCGTTGTCACCGATGGTGCACCGGATGATCCGCAGCGAGTGAAGTCGCTGGTGTCGCGGTATAGGGCATCTGGCGTCGAGGTGGTGGGGGTGGGAATTGCTTGTGATGCGGTGCGTGAACTGTTTCCTTCGTGGACAGTGATTCGCGACGTCAACGAGCTTGCCCCTGCCTTGTTCAATGTCATCAAGGACAAACTGAAGAGGGTAGCGTAATGGGCCAGTTCAAGCTGGATGCAAGAGAAGTGGGAATGCGGGCTCGTGGTAACTGGGACCGTATTTTTGCGTCGCTTGCCCCGGCACTGGGGCACGCGATCGACAAAAAGGGTCGGCACGTGTCATGCCCTGTGCATGGCGGAAGCGATGGCTTCCGTCTGCACAAGACGGCCGAGGACGGGCAGGGGATTTGCAACACCTGCCATGACTTCGTGAAGTCGGGACAGCGCAAATGGCTGGATGGCTTCGGCATCCTCATGTGGCTGACGGAGGACGGATTCCCCAAGGTGCTCGAGGATGTCGCAAGTATCGTGGCGCCGGAATTACTGCGCACGGATCGGAGGATTTCCTCCCCCGCCGTGGTGACGACTCGGAAAGCCACACCACCGGTCAGAACCGAGAAAGAGGTAGAGGGCGATCTTCGTCTTGTGGAGAAGATGCGGTTGGTTTGGAACAGCGGTGTGCCGATCAGTGACCGGTCTGCTGTGCTGGGCCATCGCTACTTTGAGTCACGCGGGTTGCCGGTACCAACGGCAGCCGATGGTGTGGATAGTGAATTGCGGTTGGTGCCGTTGCTCGATTATTTCGACAAGGACACCGGTCAAAAGGATCGATTCCCTGCCGTTGTGGCTCTGGTGCGCAATGTGGAAGGACGTGTTCGGGCTGTGCATCGGATCTACCTTGCCCGCGATGGTTACGGGAAGGCGCCGGTGTCAGCTCCGAAGAAGATGATGGGGAAACCGGATGTGGTGTCATTGCAGGGATGCTCAGTGCATCTGGGACGGCCAGGAGTTGTTCTGGCTACCGCAGAGGGCATCGAAACGGCGTGGGCGGTGAGGGCCTTTACCGGCTTCACGGTCTGGCCGGCGGTCAACTCAACCTTGATGCGCATGTGGTACCCGCCCAAGGGCGTGTCCGGCGTGCACATCTTCGGCGACAACGATCGCAGTGGCGAGGGTCAGGACGCAACCATGTGCCTGAAGACGCAGCTGGTCGAGCGGGGGTACTCGGTTCGGGCGGATCTTCCGCCGGGCGACATACCCGTGGGCCAGAAGAGTCTCGACTGGGAGGATCTGTATCGGGAGCATGGCGACCGAGCAATCTGGAAGGTCGCTTCGCTCAGGGAGGAACTTGCCTCGCGCAAGATCATTCCCCTGTCAGGTAACAGCCATCGGTAGAACGATGGCCATCAGGAAGCAGTAAATGAGGGAGGCCAATCGGCCTCCCTCAACGTACCATCGAGGCGCCCGGGCATTTGCCAGGGCGCCTTTTTTCATTCTCGCCTTCCACCTTGCTTCTGCAAAGGCTTGATGTCCGGCGCCACGACCTGCTTGAGTAGGGTCAAGAGTTCCGTCCCGCAGAGCCCAAAAAACGCTTCCCGAGTTGCATTGAGCACAAGGGACGTCATGCCGGCGATCACATCAGGCTCTGTCACCGGAACACCCATGATGTCCGTGTCTGCATCGCCCATCGACACGTACATCTTGCCGGGCTGGTTCTCGATCATCAGCCATTTCTTCTTGGTCGGCCCGTGGTTCGCGAAGCGCACGCCGGGCGCGAAGCGATAGGCGACGGCGAGGAACTGAAGCAACTCCTTCGGCATCAGATGGAACCGCACTTTCTTGGACCAGTCGTAGGAGCGCTCACTGCCGGCGATCGCGGGAGCCATTTCGACGCACACGGTCGCTGTATCGTGGGTCGACCGAGTCGGCTCCAGGCACAAAGCTGCCTTGAGTGCGTACGCACGGGCCTTGGGCTTGTCCTTGGCCGGCGCCCCGTTGGCAACCGGATGATGCGTCGATTCGGAGGATCGGCCGCGGTCACGCGTCGACGGTGGGGTTGCCGAAGGGCGGTCGCGCGATGGCGCATTCTGGTGTCCGACGAAACGACCTGGTTCCTGCTGCCCAGCGGGGGCGTGCGTGCCGGTGAAGCCGTCGTCCCGTTCGTCAGCTGATGGTAGATCATCGGCGGGCGCTGATCGGGGCGACGATTGGTTGGCATCTTGCCGGCGGCGTGCCAGACGGACATTGGACTCGGCGATGCTGGCGCGAAGGAGCTGGGTGGCTTCTTCCGCACCCGGGTCGCCTTCGATGGTGCATCGCAGACGTTCCAACAGAACGCTTCGGCCGACGTGCTCCACCAGATCAGCATGAACCTCGGGGGTAACGGAGAGCGTGCCGTCGACGAGGGCGAGACAGTCGTTGAAGTCGGCCAGCGTTTTCGGCGGTTGGAACAGGGCAGCTGGGGGAAGATCGGCGGGGGCGCCGGAAGCGACATGAGCTCGCGCGATTTCGATTTCGCGTGTCATGAAGGTGAGGCCGTTCGAACGGTTGGTACCGCCTTGGTGCAGAGCGCGCAAGGCGTTGACCAAGCGGGGTCGGGCCACGGCGGACCGCAACTGTGAGTATTCCGCTTGGCTAAGTGGCAGCGCTACCTTGTAGGCGCGCAGTCGTTCGTTGAACTCTGCCAGTGAGGTCGGCAGAGTGAACGGGCCGGGTGTTGCGACGTGGCGCGTCTGGCGCGGTGGTTGGTCAGCACTTTGGTGGTTTGGCACGGCACGAATCTCCCTAGGAGACTCGTTTGTCTCATACCTCAGCCATGACGCAACTGCTACGGCATGGGCGCAACTTTACCGATTTCGATCAGGTGGAGTTCCTTCAGGTTGATGACAATGATCACCAGCAGCAGGATGGAAATGATGCAGGTGATAGTCCAGGCCCACGATCGCCACCACGCTCGGCGGCGGGCATGACGCATATCAGCTTCCCATGCGTCCTGCACGGACTGAGTGACGGAATCCGCAGAGTCCGGATGATCAGGATGAAGGCGAGTTTGAGAGTCGAGCACATCGCACAACTTGTCCAGATCGCGGCGTGTGACGGGTAGGTCGGCACCGGACAAGCGATCCATCATGGATCTTCGTTCCAAGTACAAGGCAACAGCGGATTCATTCTTGTAGGCGGCGATCTCAAGAAAGGCCAGTCCCAGGGTTCGATCATCGTAGAGCCGCTGGTTGAACGGCATGCCGGAGAAGAAGGCAGAAGAATCCCTTGCATGGAGAGCCTGAAGATCTTCCCGCGAAGTGATCGCGGCCAGTGCCATGCCCGCTGCGCGAACGGCCGGAAAGACGTGACCCTCGTACCCTTCTGGATACGACGTGCACATCACCGCAAGGAGAAGAACGACACGGAAGCATGATTTGCCGGAATAGTTGCAGTCTATGCACGGGTGACAGTGGATAAGTAGGCGGTCCAGATCCGGTGCTTCGAACCACGTGCTGGGTGACCTGAGGTCATTCAACGCATAGAGCGTTGCACTGAGAGCATCGTGAAGGTGGCACGTTGGAGTCAGCGCCATGATTCGGTGAAACAGCGCTTTGTGCATCTGGGCGCGAGAAGCGCTGTTGGGAAGCAGGCCTCTGGTATCGAACAGGTCTCCAAGACTCGGATTGCGTGAAAGTGCCATGAAGATCGTCGGCCACGCGGCATCCGGCAGCTCAGCGGCCGGGCCGTCGCCGTTGAATACTTCTTCCAGACTGTCGGGGCGAAGTCGAGGGTTGGAAAACAGGGCAGCAAGCGAGGGGCTGTCTCCCGCGGACAGAAGCGCCTTTGCCTCCGAGAGCGAAAGGACGCTTCCGGCCCAGCCGTTCGCATCGACGAAGGGGTTGCCCAGGGCCGCTGCGCAGTGTTGTGGTGTTGCGCCGCGCAGGTAGGCGGCCCGAACCGCCGTCGCGCTGAAACCGAACGTCGCCACGGCCAGGTCAGCAAGGGCGTCCCCACGGCCGACAAGCGCTTCCTCGGATGTGGATAGATCCGGTCGTGCTGAGCTGCAAGCCAGCTCTCTGAGCGAGTCAAAGGCGTAGCCACCATCCCGGATGGACAAGAGATAGCGAATGGCGCCTTCATCCAATGGCGGTCGATCCATGTGTTACCCCGAATAGCGGACCTTCAAACAGGTCAGTGTACCGAAAGAGATTCCGGTCGCCACATGACCTTCGGGCCGGATTGCACATTAGATTGCACATCAAATCGGGTGAAAACCCCCCATTTATGGTGGCTGTCACGCGCGGCAGGGTTGTGTGCCGCCCCTAGGATGACTGTGGGCTTGGTACCTGCCGCACACCGAGCGCAGCGCAGCACAGCACAGGGCCACGGAAGGCGGCATCAAGTCTAGCCGATTCAACCCAAAGTCGAGGACATTCGATTCATGAATTGTTTCACCTTCCTGAGGGCCATGCCGCTCTTGTGGTTGCTGGCTGCCAGCGCCGCCGGCGCGACTGAGGGGCAAAGTCACCTGCTGGTGGTGTCGGAGACCGTCCAAATTCGCGTGAATGCGACCGGCAGTTCGACCACAGACCGCACCGTCATGCTCAAAGCGCTTGATGCAGCTGGGGCGAGGGCTCTGTGTACTTACACCATTCCCTACCAGGCATCTCGCCAGACGGTGTATGTGATCGACGGCTCGATCGTCTATGGCGATGAACCGGAAGTGGCGCTTCAGCAAAGCGATTACGACGACGAACCGATGAGTCAAACAGCGGGTGCGCCGGCCTACCCGGATGCTCGTCGACTACGAGTCAACTTCCATGGGGTTCGGGTCGGAAGTGTGGTACGGATTCATACCCGACAGGTTGAACGCCGGCCCTTTCTCCCGGGCGTGTTCAGCGCTTTCGAGATCGAGCCCAGGCGATCACCCATTCAGGAAATCCATTACGAGATAACCGCACCACAGAGCATGCACCTGCTGGTGCAAGCGAATGAACTGAAAGGCGGCCTTCATGTTGCGGGGGGCGTGGACAAGTGGGACTTCTCGGCCGAAAAGCTTCCGGCGCTCATCAACGTGGCCTCGACTTCCGAGATGTTGAGCAAAAGCCCGTTCATTGCGGTCACCCAGGCCACCAGCGTAGGCGAGGTGGCCCAGCTGTACCTTCGGCGCACACAAGCACCGCAGCACATTTCGCTCGAGCTGCAGCATTTGGCGGACTCGATCGGCGGTAGAGCGATTGACCCTGCGCAACTCGTGCGACGGTACTACGCGTGGATCAATGATCACGTCCGCCTCGTGGATCTGCCGCTGGAGATGGGTCTGGAAACGCCGAGGAAGGCGCAGGACATCCTTCTCTCGGGCTATGGCACGGCCGAGGACCGTGTGATCGTGCTCCAGTCCCTGATGCGGGCAAAGGAGATGGCGGCCGATCTGGTTCTGGTGCCGAGCATGCCGGTGTCCTGGCAACTGCGGATTCCGGGGAACACGGCGTTCGACGACCGCATCCTGCTTACGGCAGACAACGGCCTGCAGGTGTTGGATATCGGAAATCCGGTGCTGGCCCTGGGCGAGCACGGACCCGGGGATGGGGGAAAGCTGGGCATACGCATGTCGGTCAGCGGGGCAGTGGCGCCGATCCAGATTCCGGTCAGCGCCATCAGCAGCGCAGCCAGCTCGGTTTCGACGGTGATCACCTTCGGTCCGGACGGCTCGATGTCGGGATCGAGCAGGATCGTTGACTACGGCGATCTGGCTGCCGTCGACCGTGAAGGGATGGGGGGCGACCCCTTGGCGCTGCGAAAGCGGCTGAGCCGGAGCGCACCGCAGGGCACGGAGATATCCGTCGGTCATACGGACGACCCTCGCAAGCCGAGCAACCTGTTCAGGATGGACGCCTCGTTCCACCTTTCCGGCTACCAGCAGCCCGAGGGGGGGTACGTCACTCTCATTCCACGGCCGGTGATCGCGCTGTCCCCGCTGGACGATTTCGCCAGCTCGCAGGGGCAGGGGCTTTGCCAGCGAACGTGGCGACAGGAACAAACCGAGATTGTCTTCAATCCACGGCACCCGGTCATCGTGCCGAAGAATGTCGACATCTCGGTACCGGGCGCCCTTGGGCACTACACGGCGACGTACCTCCTGCGGAGCAACGGCAATCTTCGGGTGACCAGGACGTTGCAGCTGAGCACCAACCCTCTTCAGTGTGATCACGCATCGCAAGCCGCGATCGCGCGTCTCGCCGCAGCAGTGCGTAGGGACCTGGATACGGAGGTGAATGTTCTGCGATGAACGCCCCCGACGTACGGAACTTGAGTCCCACAGAGCTGGCTCATCGTGAGCTGAGCCAAGCGTATGCGCACTTCAACGAATCACTGTTCGATGGCGAATTGCCTCAGACGTTGATGACGCTGCAGCGCAATCGTGCGACACAAGGCTTGTTCTCGCCTGACCGGTTCATCCGTCACGACGCGACGACGGTGCACGCGATCGAGATCAACCCGCAGATCTTCGCGATGTCGACGCTGAAGGAGGTGCTCGCGGTGGTGGTGCACGAGATGGTTCACGTCTACGCGCACCAGCACGGCATCCAGGGGCGCCGCGGCTACCATTCCAGCGGGTGGGCCAATCAGATGGAGAAAGTGGGCTTGATGCCGAGCTCCACCTTCAAGCCTGGCGGAAAGAGAACCGGGGAAAGGGTGGGGCACTACATCGTCCATGGTGGACCGTTTGACGCTGCAGCTGACGGCTTGATCGCGGATGGTTTCACGATCACCTGGCTGGATCGTGTCGCATCGGGGTGGGCTGAAGCTGAGAGCGTGGTGGGCGCGACGCAAACACGCCAGCTGCTTGGCGGGTCACTGCTCGGCAAAAAGGGTCTGTTGGTCAGTCATTCCGATGGCGGTGATGAGCCGGAATTGGCGGTGGTCGGGACTGTCGAATTCGCAGGGTCCAATCCAGGCGGCCTGGAGGCGACCGCCGGCGCGGCATTGGCGGGGGAGACCACGCTTTCCGATGACCCGCACCGCACCGGCGAAGGAGTGAAGGAGCAGGGTACGCAGGTCGCGGCGTCGAGTGCTTTCGACCGACTTGTCGCCATGGGTGCGGCCGCACAAGACAACCTGGATGGTCACGGCCATTCTGATGGGCCGGCGCCGGCCATCATTCTCGCGACCGGATCGAAGCCGCGCCAAGGTGATGTGCCGGTATCGATTGAGCTGATTCGAACGGATGCAACGCGTGCTGATGAGGCGCGGAAAAAGCGTGCGTCGAAGACATGCTTTTGCTGCCCGAAATGCAAGCTCAAAGCCTGGGCCAAGCCTGCCGCGCGGCTCAAATGCGTGGAGTGTGACCTCGATATGGTGAGTGCCTTGGCAGCGGCCAATGATGCGGCCAAAGGCAGTGGCGACGCGGAGGAGTAGATCGGGATGCTCTACATTCATGACAGAAACCAAAGGGCCGGACCGGTAGATGCGGTGGCATCCGATGCATTACGCCATGCGTTCTTCAACGAACATCGATCTACCGAATACGTCTTTCGCGCGCGCGCGCTGCTGCGGGAGCTCCATCGCGATCGACTGTGGCTGTCGTGCGACTGTGCGGGGGACGGGGAGTCGTCTCCCATGCTCGGGCCTCGTGACGGCCGCGGAGGTCTGCATCCGTTTCGCTTCGGAGCGATAAAGCACGACCCAGCCTGTCCTTTCGCTGCCGACATCAACAGATCCAGCACGGACACTGTGGACGATCTGCTGGGGCCAATACACGGCTCGTGGGATCTGGAACAGATGGTGCCGGCGGCCGCCACGCACGAAGCGCGAGGGCAGGCGCTGCTTAGGTTGCTGAAAACCGCGCTATTCGACCTTGGGTTCAACCGGGTCCACGCATCAGCATTCCACAACGGACGGCGTGGCGCCCCGCTTTTGCTGGTCGATCGCCCATACACGCGGCTGCGCCACCTCGGCACGAAGGATATGGGGCATGGGGTGAGTTTTGCGGAGGTAGGGTGCACGTTTCTGCCGGGAATCAACCGGACCTACGCCTCGCTCCGGGCCTTGGCCAGCAAGTCGGGACGGCCGAACGTCGTTGGGTTGTTTATTGGGATTACCGAGGAATCAGTGCCACCCGTGCGTGGTGGTTCTGGTTATTTGAAGGCGAAGGACGCTGCCGGAGAACAGCGGGTTATCCCGGTGTTGGGAGACATCCACCTGCCACCAGGCGACTCTGGGTCTCGCGGTCCTTACTGGACAATTGGACTGATCGAACGAGCGGGGGAAAGGCAGTCGTATCGGCTCATGGAAGCCGCATCGATGGCCGCGTCGGATCGGCGCACGCTGCTGCCGCTGTCTGACGGTCGGCAGCGACCTGTCGTTCAGTTGTTGCTGGAGCAGATGCAATTCTGGAGGAACTGGAAGCGGCTTGAGCTTGAGGTAGAGCTCGAGCTGCCGCTGTTTCCTTGCGCACCTGGCGAGCCCCGGCCCGTCGCGCTGGTGCTCGACAACGGTCGCCAGATCACGATTTCCTTCCAGGACGGTGGCAAGGCAGATATGCAGCTTGGTCACGACGTAGTGATCGATGACGCCTTGCGGCGGCGGCTGACGGCCGCGGTTGCAGCCGCCAGCGAGCTGGCTTGAGCGCGGGGGTATTGCGCTACCAAAAAGCTGTGGTGATCTGGGGGCGTCGCAGGAAGTGAGACATCCGGTCGGCCAAGACGGCCAATGCAAGTTGAGGACACCGGATGGGAAGACGCCAAGGAAACGGGATGAGTCACCAGACAGGAGGTCTTGCGGTACGACAGGGACGTGATTTGATGAAGTCGTCTCACGGAATGAGACAGCCAGCCAGGAAGGCGGGCGATCAAGGATACGGACCTCGGAGCGGGTCCCAAAGCACGGAACGCAGGGCCAAGGATGGCTGGAGGGAACCGGAACGCCTGAAGAGCCAGGGAAGGCTGAAGGGAGGTTGAGGCGCAGGGAGCGAGGACGGAAGCAAGAAGGTTGCAAGGGAATGCGAAATTGAAGGTTTTCGGTGGTCGGATCTGGTGTTGGGTGCGTGGTGGTATCCCTTCCGTGGAAACAGGTCTGGCCACCGATACTGATCCATAGGAGTCACTCTCCGATGGAAGTCAGCTGCTCGCTCCCCCTGGGTGATGTAGCTGCCGGGATCTCTTCTCCTCCCCCCGGAGAGGTCCCCACTCTCGCCACGCCGTGAGGCGACGCACGTTGACACGCTCGGATAGCGGATCGGATCAGGCCCACGGATGGGCCTGTCAGCGTTTTTGAGAGGCCAGGCTCGGTGGCACGGACGTCACAGTTGCGGCGCCAAAGAGACGTGGCAGCTTGGGTGCAGAACCTTAGGAATGAACTGCCGCATGAAGCGATCCCCACTGGAACGTCGCACGCCGTTGCGCCCTGGAGCAGCAACACTGCAGTCGCGCCGTGGTCTGGTGACACGGACGCCGATGAAACGGTCCGCTGCCTTGGCGCCCGCTGCTTACCCGTTTCGCAGCAATGCGCCGGGGCTCAAGGCCACCAAACCACTGCGGTCCAAACCGCAACCCAAGGCCAATGAAGACCAGCTGGCACGGTGGGAAAGGATGCGCGCCATAGGGTGCATCGCGTGTCTCCAGAATGTCCGCTTCGGGCTGGCGCCGGCACCCCTTAATTTCGACAACCGGCTTGAAATTCAGCACCATCTCTCCGGCCGGCGCCGGCGGGGGCACGACGACACGGTCTGTTTGTGCACGCTGCACCACCAAGGAAATCGCCTGCCGGATCCGAGCATGGGCTACAAGGCTCACGCGAGACTGTACGGCCCGAGCTTTGGGAAGGAGCCATCACGATTCCGGGAGATGTATGGCAACGAGGATGCACAGCTCGCATACCAGGAACGTCTTCTGGCTGGCGAAAGCGTAACCCATGCTTGACGGTGAAGAGGCGCTGGCCGATCCCAAGCGCGGGATGCTCGCGGCGAGTGACCTGCGCCGGCGAGGGTGGACTGCCGCCCTGATCCGGCAGTTCGTGCCTGTCGCTGATGCGCAGGCAAGCAACCCCCGTTGCGACATCGCGGCCAGCATGAACCTGTTCGAGTGCTCACGGATCGGTGCGATCGAGGCGAGCGACGCGTTCCAGACTGTGCGAGCCCGAGGGGACGTCCGCCGTGAGAGCGCGAGGCGTGCCCAGGCCGATCGGCGAGAAGCACTTCTCGCTTGGGCGACGGTACTGCCGATTGTCGTCCCCGCATGGGACACTGGTGATGCCATGGAGAAGGCTATTCGCCACTACGAGGGGCTGGCGCCGGAGTACCGCTTCACCAACGTCGTGGACGGCATCCGCGCGGACCCGTGGTTTCTGTACCAGATCACTGTCGAGTACCTCGCCGGATGGGCGGCCCGTGCGGAGGAGGTGCTTGAGCCCTTCTATGGCACGCCTGGTTGGCGGGAGGCGCACCTGTCGGTCCGCATTCGGATCCTACTGGCCATTGCGGACGCATATCCGAGAATGGGAGAGATCTGCAGACGCAGCATACTCATGATCGAGCCCACAGAACTGATGGCGGGGCTTGCATAATCCAGTCGCAACTGACCACCCATAATGAGCCAAACCGGCCACCCGACACGGTCTGAAAAGCGCCGCCAGGATGAGGCGGGTTTCGCCGATGACGATGTTGCCTGCGAGAGATCTGTGCACCGCAACGCATGCAACACGCGACCGATCGGCGATGACCAGGTCGAAGACCGGTATCATCAGCCACAGGCCGACGTCGACCGTCAGAGACCCATAGCCGACTCTGATTTGAGTTGCGAAGATAGCAACTGGCACGAATTGGCTTGAATTTGCCGATCAAGCGGACCGTCCTACCTTGCGACGCCCCGAACTTGTAGCATTCTGGGAGCCGCCCGCAGCCA
>Ga0307376_10003167_pt1 | contig 15490 bp, 26 predicted proteins | sample TR2MG_FD_202536 | JGI IMG/M metagenome (GOLD analysis project Ga0307376, IMG submission 202536) | Soil microbial communities from Risofladan, Vaasa, Finland - TR-2 | ecosystem: Environmental > Terrestrial > Soil > Coastal area > Acid sulfate soil | place: Finland: Risofladan, Vaasa | collected...
TGTCCAGTTAATTAAATTTTATGTTAAACTCTACCTGGAGAGCGGAATTGTAAAGTCTACACGTTTCATAAAAGTATTATCAATCTCGTTATGCCAATCCTGTAATGTTTTTACATATTCAGATCTAAAATATCTTGGTGGACTACCATCTATTGTTAAAGTTACTTTATCTAATTTGTTTCTTACTTCTTTAGCTAGAACATCTAAAGTTGTAAAACTTGATGGACTGTTATATATAAAAATCTGTAAATCAAGAAATGCGCCAAGTTTATTTCCCATCGATGGATTATCTTCCCCTAATTTAAAAGTGCAGTAAGGTTTTTCCACTCCTATGGGAGCCGTAAAGGCTTGGTAAACCCTGTCTTCAAAATCATCAATTGTTTTAAGTTGTGTTGTTATTGCTGTTCTCATGCGTTCATTATCCTTTTTGCATTTTCATGTACTTCTTTAGAATATTTATTTGCTGTTTCTTCCAGTATTGCGTATTTACCATCATGGGCTAATTCCAAAAATATCCCATATTCCATAGCGTGTGCTATAAAGATTATAAGCATAAATGGGTTTTGCCAAAATGAATTACCGTGAAGTCCTGCCCTTGCATTACCAGTTCTATCCTGCCATCTTTTATTCTGTCTAGCATAATTGGTCATACTCGTAGCTGCCACTCTTCCAAGTCCTTCAATTCCTACTTTCTTCTCAACCGCCCACTTATTTAAATTTCCTAAAACTATTGGAAGTCCACTCATGTTGTCTCCTCAATATATACCTCTTTAAAAACGATGTAGCCTTGTGTATAAATATCCTTAACATCTGCAACTTTATAATTTTTGCCACCATAGCTAAAAGTATCAAGATTGATTGCACTCTCACTTAAAATATTGGCATCATATTTTGCTATTAATTTTTTAACCCTATTGGCATGGTATCCGCCATCATCTACCGATAATACCCTTATACCCCTAACCGAAGAAGCATAAATCCTGACTGTTTGGGAATCTAAATCAGCAGTGTCTTCAGTATAACCACCATCGGTAGATTGTGTTCTGGTTGTCCTTGATATGGTTATTGTAGCAGGATTTTGATTGATTAAATCTTCCTGTCTTGCTCTTATTGATTCGTAAAGCATTATCTCTCCAATAAAAAAGCACCCTTTCGAGTGCTTGATAAATTTATTAAATTTTTAAATTAAATTATTTCTTACTAAGTTTTCTTAAACGATCATAAACTTTTTTTCGCATATGTTCTATATTGACCGATAAAGGTATGGGCGGATAATAGCCATTTGGTTCATCAAATACTTTCATTGCATTTGCTATATCCGTAAGCAAATTATCATTTTTCCCAAACATATTTTCAAACATATTTTTATCTTTTAAGCTATTATCCATATTAATATTATATCATTTATCTCTCTAATTGTGAACTTTTACTTTGACAAAAGTCCCAATATTTTTGAATACAATAAGTTCTACTATTTTTATCTTCAGGCAAATCTTCGTCTCCAAGTTTTGCCCTACCACTAAATCTTGAACGAGCTGCCCGATATAACCATAACTGTGCCACTGCATTAAAGAAGTCGTGGTATGTAAAAGTGGCATAAACTGCATTGGGTACTACTACTGGCGGTGAAACATCAAAATTCACTATTCCATTAAATACATCAATCTCATAATCTTCACTGGATATGATGTTACCTTCACCGTCTTTTAAGACAACACCAGTTAAATACTTATAGTCTATGTGATAGACAAGACTTTCATTGTCGTAAAAGTAGTCTTCGGAATATATCTGCATACTATCTACATAATGCCTGTCATCATTTAACCATCTTTCAATTACTGCATCGGAGACATTATAAGGTTGTGCCTCATCTTCTATGTAGTTTCTAACTATTTCAATTAAAGATTCTGTCATCTTTTAAACCCCGCTTCATTTTTAACTAACTTTTTATAATAAATGCTCTTATTGTGTTTGCGTAAATCTATGCGATTGTGCCAATTATGAAGTAAATAAAAATCTTTAATCAACTGGCTGGTAAAATCTTTACTTATAACCTGTTGCAATTTATTTATCATCTGCCCATTATGATACAAAGTATAATGCACGTGTTCATATCTCATGCCGGTTCTAAATTTAAAGAACCTTGTAGCACGCCTTTGTATATGCTTACTATGTCCGTCCTTTAAGTCTATTATACCAAAATCAGACTCTAATTTTGAGATGTTGCCAATTAGGATTTCGTCAGCATCCAGGTTTAAGACCGTATCACCATCATCAAGACAATCTATATAAACATTTCTTTTTTCTACTTCATTTAAATCTGTTGTAATTATTAATTCAACATTATCCAATACCGATAAATACTGTATTGTTCTATCTGTAGAAACCTTATCATCACCGGGAAAGTCCTTAAATTTACCATCTACTATTATAATTTTATCAACTTTGCCAGTTACTGACTCTACACATTCTTTTATAAGTGGCCAGTCGTTATAAGTTATTATTGTAGTTACTAGCATATAATTTCTCTAATTTATCTATAACTTTGTCCCATTGATAATTATTGGCAGTTTCAATACCATTATCTGATAATCTTTTTGCTAAATTTTTGTCAGTCAAAATCCTGATTATAGCTTCTTTAAGTTCAATGCTATTTTCTATAATTAGACAATTAACGTTATCTATGCAGAATACCTCATTACCAACTGCCCTGGTAGTTATTACAGGGGTCCCGCAAGCCATAGCTTCAAGTAGTGGCAAACAAAATCCTTCGTGGATTGAGGTAGATATAAAAACTTCTGATTGGTTCATAATCTCTACAAGTTTACTGTCAGATATATTTATAAAAGATTCGCTTGCAAAGGGACATTGCCATTGTCCATAATTATAGAGTTTAAAATCCTTCATAATACCCATTGTTTTTTTCATTATTCCAGGATTTTTCATGGGCTTATTCCTATAACAATAAAGTCCTGTGTTGAATTTTTTATCAATTCTCAGGGATTTAAAAACATTATGGTCAATCGCAAGTATTTCAATCCGTGTAACTTTTACATTCAAAACATACTTTAGAACAGCGTAAATAAAAGGATTTTCTACGATACAATGTAAACCCAATTTATGTGTGTCGAGTATACTATTTTTTCTCTTCTCGTCTTTGTAATGAGGAGTCGGAATACTATATATCAGATAATAACCTCCCCCACCCTTGGCTACCCAATTAGCAGTCGTCCAAAAGGTCGCCACCTTTATGGCATTTTTGTTTTTTGCCAAATACTTTATTAAATTATCAAGACTATCAAATTTATTTAACTTAAAATTAATATTTTCAAACCACGTAGGGTTATTGCCGATAAAACATAATTCACAGGTATGTCCCCTATCCGCAAGCCTTTTTAAATGTTCAAATACAACCTTGTGTCCTCCACATCTATGAGTATTTGCCAGAACATATATTATTTTCATGGGTATTATCATAATTTCCTTAGTGTTATATTCCTTTATTGATGAGCAATGTAATTATCTAAACTATGTTCCTTAAGTTTTAATAGCCTAACATTTCGTCGATTTGCTGCTTGGTTTGCCTCATTTCTCTCATGCGTTGGGAGATGCTCCGCATCTTCAAGTTTTATAACATATAATTTCTGCCCTCTACCAAGAACATCAATCCATACACCGCAACAGGTTTTCTTATAACGCTCATCGGCTCGTAACCCATCATTTTTAAATATATTACCCATTTCATCTGTTCTTGATACTTCTTCAAAATCACAAGATGGTTTTATAACTCTTCTATGTCCCCGAAGAGATGTTATACTTCTTTTTTTTCCACTAACTGTCTTCCAACCATAAACATCAATTAACCCTGCCTGCTTATTTTCTTTTAAAAAATTAACTGCCTTACCAATCCAGTTTTTATCGTTTATCACTATATCATTATGCATAAAACAGACATATTCGGACTTTGCTATCTTAAGGCCAATATTAACAGCTTTTGCCTGCCCTAAATTTTTCTTTAAATTTATAACTGTAATTCTTTCGCTGGATGCTATTTTAGGTTTACGAACCGAACCATTATTAACAAGAATAACTTTTATATTGTCATTGGCTTTAAACAATGCATTTATTGTTTTTGTAGTTTCTACTGGTCTATTAACATTTACCACTATTACATCAATCATTTTAAGTCCCTATATTAATTGCTCTTGCGCAGAAGTCCAATCTCTATTTAGTTTGTCCTTAACATACGACCAACTTCTTGTGTATAATTTATTTATGTCATTTACATTTTTAAATATTAATTCAGGTTTTAAATCGCTTCTTATAAAAAAGAGATTTACTCCTCTTTTATCTGCACAAACGATTGAATAATTTTTTTTCTTTCCAAGTATATAATAAGCTTTCATTGATCCGCCAAAATAATCAGTTTTTCCCCAAATAGCTTTAGGATTATATTTAATTAACTTATCTTCACTTGGATTAAATTTTGCATTATATTCAATACAAACAACTCGCGGTTTATATTTGTCATCTAAAGCATTCCAGATGTACCAATCATTCATATCTATGTCTATCGACAATAAGTCAAACTCAAATGGAACACTATATTTTATAAAAAGGTTGTTTATATTTTCTTTTGTAACAAATTCTTTTCTACAATTTATATTAAAGTTTTCTAAAGAACAATTCATTAATAATCCACTAAATCCAAATTTTTCTCGTAATAATCTTGTATTATCAGATCTTGTCCCTCCACCAAATTCAACATAATATTTATTAGAATAATTAATTTTAGAAAAAATAGTATTTATTATTCCATCTTCTCCATTTTGAGAATAAATTTTATATTCAAATTCGTTTAAATTTATTAATTTATTTTTCATCTTTTTTCATCTTTTATAAAAAAAGCTTGGACAGCCCCTCGGTGTGATAATTGCTGCCATGTTGCTTTATACTTTACATCCTTCCATGTTCCACATATAATCTTAAATCCGGCACGGTGTATTTTATCCAGCATTATAACAATAGATTTTCTATCTTTAAATAATCCAGCATGAACCTCTACTGTAAGGTGCGCCCCTTTTGGCATAAGAGAAAAGGCATAATCAGCTTTTTTAATTATCTCTGTCTCATAGCCCTCAACATCCATTCTGATAAAATCTATTTTATTTATATTGTTGTCCCGCACAAAATTATCAAGTGTTAGGGTTTCTGTCTTCTCAATACCTTTGTAAAATCTATTGAAATTTTGTTTGTATTTATCAACCGCTATATTCAGATTAAGCATTGTTGACCAATTATTTCTATGTGAAATAATTATATTCTGTGTTCCATTTTGGCTACCTATTGCAAGATTGTATGTTTTTATATTTTTATATCCATTTAATTCAATACTTTTATTTAAGATCTCAAAACTTCTCTTTACTGGTTCTATGGCATGCACAAAACCGCCAAGCTTCGCTTCAAGCAGTGCATAATAACCAAGATTTGCCCCGATATCTATGATTATCCAATCAGGTTTTACCATACCTTGTATTATTTTTGTTGAGGCTTCCTCTCTTATGCCATGTTGCATTAATTGTAATGAAAGCCCTACATCATCTTTAAGTAGGTACATTTTTGAACCTAGAATATTCTTTATCTCATAATCCACTATACCATTTCTCCATATCTCTTTTAATTTTGACAAAATAATTTGGTGTCATCTTGTAATAACCTATGCCACAAGGACGCATTTTTTTAATCATGTTATCATATTTAGGATAATCGCTAATCTTTTTATATTTATTAGTATCGGTCTGATCCAATCTGTCAATCCAAGTTCCTAAATAAAAAGCTGAAGGATATCCCCTGGTTTTGCATACTACATTCTGATATGTTATCCACCCCGACAGTGTTCCCCTAACTTCGGATATGGGTCTATCAATAAGACTTCTTCTAATTAATTGACCTGTTCCACCACTGCAATTATAGAAATAAAGCATAACTCCATCAAACTTTACTCCAAATAGATGCCTATAAAAATCATCATTGGTTTTAATTTTAAATGGCATCGCAAGATAGTGGTTTGCCTCTACCGTAAATAGTGGGAATGTATCTAAAACGCTTTTTAATTTGGTAAGCCATCCCGCTTGCACAACTGTATCATTATCCACTTTGGCAACATACTTACTGTGTTTAAACTTATCAAAGAACATATTCATTGGAGGTACAAGTCCTAAGTTTACTTTACTATGATGCATTTCTATCCGATTATCATTTAAACTTTCAAGATATTCCGTAGTTTGCCCATCTGAACCATTGTTAAATATAAATAGTTTAAACGGATAAAAAGTATTCTTGAATATTGCCTCGATAGCTTTCTTTGTGTAATCCAATCTATCTAAAACTATTATCAATATTGGTATTGATTCAATCAAATTTATCAACCTTTGCCGTATTTTCTATATATATGTTACTATCAGATTTTCGCTTATTGTAGGCCCTGTCATTTTCTACTCTTATCATATGGGGATTTATTCTCATCTCATTAAAAGTCTTGTTTCCATAATGGTGAACATAAGAGTCCTTAACATGATAACTTTTATATCCGGCCTTTCCAGTACGCCAGCTAAAATCCTTTTCTTCGGCCGATCCTATAGGATAACGTTTATAATCAAATACTCCAATATCGTCTATTACTTTTCTTGATACTAAATAACAGAAGCCATATATTTCGGTTTCAACTATTCCATGTCGGGTTACAACTTTATTCATATCGTCCTGTGTCATATTTATGCGCCTGCCCATAAGTGTCCTGATACATTGTTTGCCAGCACACCAACACGTAGAAGGTCCCACTATACCGGCTTTAGGTTGACTAAAACCTTTCATTAACTTACTGAGCCAATCAGGGGTCAATACCGTATCTGAATTTAAGAAGCATATATAATCTGCTATTGCAAGTTTAATTCCCTGGTTACAGGCATAACTAAAACCCATATTCTTTTCGTTGGTTTGGAGTTTAAAACCCAATTCTTTTTTACGCCCTACCAGATACTCTTTTGTTACTTTGTTTGAACCATTATCAATTATTATAAGTTCATAGTTTTGAGTATATTTAACCAACGAAACAAGGCATTTTTTAAGATATTTTAAAGCATTGCAAACAGGTATTACTATTGTTACTCGTACCATTCTTTTTCTGTATCTTCTTTATCTTCTATAACTTCTACTTTCTTGGCTCTTTTACGCTTAGGTTTTACTTCTTCAATTTCAGATTCTCTAAATATTATTGGCTCTTCTATTTTTACTTTTGGTTTTACCTCTTTTACAACATGGGCAATACCTTTATTGATTTTCCTTTGAGCAATTCTTAACGGCACATTTTCAAACTTACCAGTTGCGTTAATCTGAATTTTCATATTACCTCTTTTAATGCGGGGAATTGCACCCCGCTATTTTGGCTATCTATTATAATCCTATAACTTTTGCGATTGCGTTTACGTCTCTGATTGCAAATGCACGTCTTATCCAAGCCTTTACTGCAGTCTTATTTTCAGTAAAGAGATTATTCTCTCCCACCATACCAACATCTGTTTTCTTGAGTCTTAATTCATTTCTGACTCCCTCAAACAAGTATTTCCAGTCAGCTACAATAAGTTCGTAGCCAACAGGTGAACCTTGATTAACCATGTTTCTGGTAAACCTTATTGGATAACCATAAAAGGTTGCTGGAAAATTAGCATTGGCGGGTTGGAATAATGGAACGCCTGCAAGTGATCTTAAATTCCTCAACTGTGCCATTACTGCAGGATGTGTAACGAAGCCAATGTTTTCAGTAAATCCATGTACTTCAATGCAATTTAATGCATCCGAAATATCTACAAGTAGGTCCATACCTGTACCGAATGTTATTATATGATCGGCTGGACAATCTCCACTAATTGTCTGTGCAAATGGGGTTGCAGCAAAATAACCGAGATATGACTGTTCCAATGCCTGAAGCAACGCATTTTCTATTTCTTCCCTGATTAATGAATCCATTGCAATATTGGCATCTTCAAGCAATATATCAGTTACCAATACTATTACTGCAAGCTCATAAGCTGTAAGTGTTATCTGTCTGTGTGATTCATTACTTACAGATTTTTCCTCGCCTTCACCGTCAACCCATGTCATTACAATATCATCGGCAAGAGCGTTCATTCTGAGTGTAGCGCTTGTCATGGGTATTTGCTGTAGAAACGGAATTACAGCCGATTTATTTGCTATATTCATAAATATCGTATTTGCCAACGGTGCCGGTACCAAATAACCACCGGCTTCATCTTGCATAGTGTTTTTAAAACCTAAATCTGGACTAGGCATTTTATTTTCCTTCCTTTTTATTTACCGTGCAAAAAGTCCCCCATCATTTGGTTGACATCTTTTGCAGGTTCTTTGTCAGTTTTGGGAAAATTCCCAGAAGAAGGATTAGCTGGAGTACCTGAAGAAACTAAATACGGTTTATCTTTAATAAGTTTTTCTACTATCTTTTCTACTATTGCTTTATTTACTTCTTCTTCGTTTTCAAGTTCTTTTTTTACTACCATCATTACTACTTCTATATCATTGAAATTCTTACCGTTTGCTACAGTTAGAATAAGATTGTCAATATCCTTGTCTTTTTGTTCAGTCTGTAAATCTATATACTGTTTTTCTAGGTCTGCAATCTTCTTATCCTTCTTTTCACCTTCGGTAAGTTTTTCATCTTCAAAGGCTTTTAGCTTCTTCTCTAAGTCGTTAATCTTCTTCTTTCGCAGTATTGATTCGGTCTGTAGTGATTTAACAAATGCCTCGTCATACTGCCCTGTTTTTTTGTCTCCCTCGCCATCAGGTTCGGGTTTGTCTTTTGGTTCATCAGAACCGACATCTTTTACTTTATCTTTGTCCTCTGCCATCTCGGCACACTCCTTTTAGTGTCTTGCATAAAAAAAGCACCCCATCAGGAGTGCTAGATATGCGTTTATATTAAAATTATTTATCCTGCTTTATGAAAACTACCCTTATTTTCCTCACAGTGCTTTTTAGCTTCATCGGCATCCCACTTACCTTTTGGGTATCTAAAGGCCTGTGTAGTCGTGGTGGTTTGTCCCTTAAGTCTTCCTATAATTATAGAAATTTTACCCTGACTTATACGCCTGAAACTGCCTTCTTCAAACAGTCCGGGTTCTTTTATTCTGCAGGAATGTTCATTAGGGTACGGCATTTTAATCACCCTCTTTTAATAAATTATTATCTTTTAAAACTTGATATAGACCAGAAGCAAGCCTTCTAATTGTTTTCTCTTCTAGATCTAAACCTAAATCATCATCAAGTATGTGAATTATCTCATGCAGTAATGTTCTATTTTTACTTTCAGGAAAATATGAATCAAGTATTTTAATTATACCTTTTCCAAAGAGTACCCTGCCACGATTTTGCGCTTCATTCATATCATCTGAAGTATCTTTGGCAATTTCTATTTTATACCAAACTCCACTAACTTTAATTTTACTAGGTATTTTCATTAAGCTGCCTTCTTATAAACTTCTTTATACCATTTAGCCAGTTCGGGTTGACTCGCTGGATTTTCCATATATGCAATCCAATTAGAAGTAAACTGCTCTACTGATACAATATCTTCAGTGGTGCTACATCTACAATTCGGGTGTGCTGGTGGTATTCCGACATCATTTACCGGCTTTCCTTCATTCTCATCACAAATCTCACAGCAACCAGAAGCAGAAAGCCACATCAAACCTTTTGAACCTGGATTAAGATTTGAACTTAACCGGTCAGCTTCATTGAAAGAAATTGCCATCTCGGTTCTAAGTAGTCTTGACGCTTCATAACTTACTTTCCTTCCGTGAAGGCTGGTTAATTTAGTCGGTGTGTATTTTGGATTAAGCAAGTTTTCCAAAGCCGATAATGTCAATCTATCTGAAGCAGCACCGCCAGCTACCACATTCTGCATTACTATACGTTCAATTTCTTGTTTGGTTCGTCTATTAAGTAACCACACTCTATCTGAAAGTTTTAGCCCATCATTCCAAATTTTATTGTAGGTATAAATTACTGCTTCCTTTGAAGTCTTATTTAAAATCCTTGTAAGCTTCAGGTCATATCCTGCATTAGTTAAGCTTCTCTGATATTGGCTAAGTGCAATTTTATTTACTTCCTTACCTAAATCTGCTGAACTTATTAGTGCCTTATCCAGTATTCCTTCAAAATTATTAGATAATCTTGAAGCTTCTCTAAGCAGTGAATTTATCCTTATTTTTACTTGAGCCGATGTAAGGGTTTTATTTGCCAGGATATCTTTAAATCTAATTTTCAGTTCTGCTGCGGTTTCAATATATAGCCTTGCAAGTTCCTTATCCTGTAAGTCAGTTAGAGTTATAAATTTTGTCCTCTGTGCTTCAAGATATTTTTTAAATTCATCACTCATTATCTTCCCTTGATACTATCCTAATTAATTCTTCACCGCCTAAAGTATCTTTAATTAATTTTGTTTCTGTTACATATTTATGATTATTAGCATAAGTAATATCCTCAAGTTTCTTTAATCTTCTTTCTGTTTTTTCTTCAAATTCTTCAAATCGTGAATCTATTCCATTTATATTTTTTTCCCAACTACTTATAATTTTACACTCTAATAAAACTTCCCTAATAACTGACTTTAATTCTTCCTTATCCATTATTCACCACCTTTCTCTTCATGTGAACTTCTTAAATTATCTAAATTTAAAGATTTATCATATTGATTCTTTTCTTCAAGTATTTGTGCAAGTTCCCTTTCGGGGTCTTCCACTCCAAGCTCATTCATTGCGGTTGTAACACTTATTAAACCTGCTACAATCTTCTGCGTTATTACCTGTATATTTTCTACCTCGTTCTGGGGAAGCGGATTGTGGGTAATTATCTCAATATCCAAATCATCAGGTAAATCATATCCTTCGTAAATCTGCTTCATCTTTAAAATACCCATATACATTTCCCTAAGCCTTGCTCCCCATATCGCATTTTTTCTTGTAGTCTTGGAAAGTATTGCAGCAAAGAGTAACTTTAGCGCAACTCCTGAAAGATTGCCTACTTTTGAAATCCTATCTACTGAAACATTTACCACTTCTGAAAATTCATAGAGAGCGGCAGCTAAGCTGTCTATGTGATATTTTAGGCTATCGATATAACGGAACTCCCCTTCAAGTTTAAATACGTCTGTTTTAGGACTATCTGTTCCACCACCCATAAGCTCCCACACTGCACCAGGTTTTGCCTTAAGTCCCTTTTCTGGGTTCTTACCGGTCGGCTTTACATTCATAAGTATCGTTATTGCAAATAAATCAAATCTTAGACTATCTGATAGATCCGAGTATTTTCTATTTATTTCATCAATAATTGGCATTAAATCTTCAAGTTCACTCATTCCCCATACTTCACCGATTTGCGGAGTATTGGGGATAATATAGACAGGAATAAAATCTAAATACTTTTTGCCTATTCCCAGAGGCTGTCTTGGGATTATTACTTCTTTAGGCTTCTCTATCATCTTTGCGTCATAGATAGCTTCTTCAATATAACAGATACCATTTTCAAGTTCATAGGTCTGTTTCCAGATTGTATCTTCATCTCTAAATGCTACAAAATGGACTTTAGTTATATTCTCATAATCATCAAAATCATAAATAGGGAAACACTCTATACGGTTTCTTACAAATATCCTGATATCCTCTTTGTCTATATCGTACTTTAATTTAAATACCACACCGCCAGATACATTACATTCCACTGCTGCCTGAAGTAGCTTTACATCCATTAGGTTCCTCTTGTGGGTTTCATAGATATCTACTTCAATTTCATCTGAACGCATTGGCTTTATTTCTTTTCCACCGGCTTTCTTTTTTGTTTTTAGCACTTCTTCGCTATCTGAAGTACAGTTAAAGTCAACCGGTATTTCAAACTGCCAAGATGCGAGTTTGTTTATAATATAGCGTGAATAATTTAAGGGTACTTGTGTTGGATAGTAGTTTTTGCGACCGCTTACCCTCGTACCATATTCAGGATATTTTTCTACAATATACTTAAAGACATCATTATCGTAATAATCCTGATACTTGATTAACTGATTTAGCACCTCTACCTGTTTATCCTTAAAAATCGTCGGGTAGGTTGGGAGTGCTACGTCTACTAATTTTTGAAGTTCTAGTCTCATAATTTATCCCTTTACTTTTTGGATATAGATTTTATATTCTACTTTATCGTGGGGATTATTTTCTCTATAATCATCAATATAATTACAAAAATCTCTTTCGATTAAATCAAGATTATTTTCAGCCACCAACTCTACTGGTTGCTTATTCCTTAAAATATCACTACAATAATCAACAATCTTTTTATTATCTTTATAATCACTTAAAAATATCCTTAACAATTCTTCACTTATTAAATATAGTTTCATTTTCCCCCAATAAAAAAGCACCCTTTCGAGTGCTAGTTTAATATTTAGTTTTTAATTTAAGTTATATTATTTTATTACTCTTGCTTTGATTTTCTTTTTCCCATAATGGCTGCAAGTTACATAAAGCCCAGCATTGCTTAAATTCTGAATCTTCGGGTTTTTCAAATTCCCATAAATCAATAGGAATAATATGATCAATATTCCAACCATATCTACCATAATTATTCCAATTCATTCCTTTTAAAAACTTATTTTCAAGATGTTTTATTAAATCTTGTAAATTATAAGGTACTAAACTTTCCCATTTTCTGCCATTCTTATTACCATTTAGAGCTAATCGCATAGAAGAAGATATACTATGATTTATTTTATTTTTAGGTATCGCTCTTATTCTTCTTCTATGTTCTGGATTATTTCTTGACCATCTGTTAGCGATTTCTTTTCTTTTATCAGGATTTTCTTTTGCCCATCTAGCAGCATTTCTTATAAATTCTTCTCGTTTGTTTGCATATTCCCTTTTTCTTTGTAACTTCTTTTTTTCTGGATTATCTATTCTCCATTGAGCAGTTCTTTTTATTTCCCTCTCACGATTATTTTTATAATATTCCCTTTTAATTTTCTGATAATGTTCAAAATTATTTTTAAAATATTCTTTGTTACATTCCTTGCAATGGCTCGATCCATATTTACGCCCTTTTTGTTTATGAAAATCCTCGATGGGTTTTATTTTTTTACATTTGGTACATCTTTTTTCTTGATATTCCAATATGGACTCCTACACTTTGCACAGGTTATCGGGACTTGATTTTTTCTACTCATCCAAGTCCAACCACACCTTTTGCATTTATAAATTTTTCTTGCTTTTACCACATAATAAGAATATCACTATATGTAAGTTTCGTCAATACTATCTAAATGCTATATCTGATGTTTGGGCTGTTCCAAATGCAATATCATGTGAAAAACTACCATAACGTATTGTGTCACAGAAATGGTTATTGAAATCTATCGGAGTATCAATTACGTTTCCGTTTTTATCTTTTTTCCACGAGTATGCGGAAAGTTCTTTGATTCCATGTATACTATCTTTTGTAACTCCAAGCATGTGAGTCTTAACATAATTTATACCATCAATAACATCTTTTTTACTTCTATGAGCATTAAATCCTTCTTGATAAAAGGCTTGAATTAATCCAGGTTCAGCACTATCAATATACAATTCCCTGTCTCTAAATTCTTCAGGTATAATCTTTTTTGCTTCTTCAATTAATTCTACATGTGTAAGTCCACCGCAATAAAATAATTCCCTTGCTATAAATTTGCCATCAATCCAATTAATCTCTGTAATTACCGAAGGATCATTGAATCCCCAATCACAAGAATATGTTACAAAATCAATCTTTTCTGGCAACTTGTCAAAAGTATCCCATTTACTATAAATAATATTCCCAAGTACGCCCCATTCACCGAGGTTATAAATCTTGTAGAAATTCTGGTCTATCTTTATTAAGTTTTCAATTTCTTTACGTCTAGTGATTGCCAAATATGGGTTATCTTTGTATGTGGAAACATTTTCTTCAGCATTATAATTACCACTATCAATAAGAATTGTCTTAATCCAATGCAATGCTGATACTGGATTAAACGATAGATACATCTGCCCATTCATTCTCATATTAAACTGGTGGAAGTCCTCAAAAGTAAAGTCAATTGCTTCTTCTAGCCAGACATCATCTGTTTGAAAACTCGCTACTTTGTGGGGGTCGTCTAAAGACATAAAATAACAGATATTATCTTTTACTCTTAATTCTAAGTCGGTCTTATTTAGCTTATAGGGAATACCAAGAGAATCAATAATATCCATTGTTTCCTTGTATGCTGTTTTCTTTAATGCCGGTAATGTCTTACGGGCAATTACAAGGGTTCTTTTACCTTCTCCACATAATTTATTTACTGCAAAATATTGTGAAAGTGAGTAGGACTTTGACGAACCCGTACCGCCACGAAGTATGTTAATTCTTGCCTTACTTTGCTCAAGCCATCTATAAACCTCAGTAACATTTATATCAACTTTCATCTTTGATAGCATCATGAATTACAATTTCAACCGGTTCAGGAGTAGTAATTTCCGTTGAGGCTTTATCGGATACAAATTTCTTCATTGCTGCAATTAGAACTTTATCATTTATAAATGCCCGTTCAATAAATCTATAAAATAAATCTTTATCCTTTTCAGTTTCATATTTATTAAGAGCTTCTTCAAGTAGGGTTAGATAGTTTTTACTTCCAACTGGTCTTCCGTTGAGATTAGCTTCATTCCCTGCAATAAACCTGCCGTTTTTATCCCTAACCGGTTTTTCACCGGTTTTAACCGGTTCTATTTGTTTTTTTTTAACTTCTTCTTTATCCATTACTTATCACCGTCTTTAACGCCCTATTCTGTTCTATAATTGTTGATTTTTTTTCCTTTAATACTTCAACCTTAATTCTTGCCTGCCCCAGTCCATTTAAGGCTGTAAACATTTCATTATTTACCTCTACAAGCAAATTAGAATTAATCGCAATTATTCTCATTGCTGCATCAACTTGTAGACTTTGAATTTCTTCTATTGTTAATTGTTGTATTTCCATTTAGCTTTCCTTCCGAACACCTTAAGCTTATCCACCCACCCGACCAACTCATCTAGTTGAGTTTTACTTTGTTTTTCTTTATATAATTAATTAAATTATCCCTAACTATTTTTAATGAAAAGTTAATATCTAGTGGTTTATTATTTTTATAAATCTCAAATAGTTTTAATGAAGCCTCTTGGAATAAATCTTCATATTCTATGCGATAATCGGTTATCTTATCAAATTCCAAACACATCTTTGATATTTGTTTTTTGCGCATATTAAAGAAGTCATCAAAACTTATCAATATTTCTCCCTTCTTCTCTTCTATTAATAAGACTTCCAATTTATCTCCCGACTTGGCGCAAAAATAATTTTATACTCTTAATATAATTATCAACTGTTCTATCTGAAACA
>Ga0307376_10003171_pt1 | contig 15474 bp, 19 predicted proteins | sample TR2MG_FD_202536 | JGI IMG/M metagenome (GOLD analysis project Ga0307376, IMG submission 202536) | Soil microbial communities from Risofladan, Vaasa, Finland - TR-2 | ecosystem: Environmental > Terrestrial > Soil > Coastal area > Acid sulfate soil | place: Finland: Risofladan, Vaasa | collected...
ACGTTATATAGCGTCTGCCATTTCTGTTCAGCATATGGGCAAAACCCAACCCCAATATAGGACATTTCCTGAGAGTATCTCTGTTTGAAATTTACGTTTGGCGAACCACACCAGTAGTGGATTTTTGTAGTATTGGCATAGCTAGGTTCTACGGAATCGAAAGAAACTGGATTTGATGCCCCGGAGTTTGGTCTAGAAGAGTTCTTGGTTTCCAAGAACGGACATCCATAACACCAGAATTGGGCAGTCTTATAGTCGATACTTCTATCCTGCCCTTCGGGAAACTCCGTGTATACAAACTGCGGGCTATTCGTCGAACTTCCAGCGCTGGTGGTAACAACCACGTCAAAGCTCCCGGAATCCCTTACCACTGGAGTTCTAATAGTAAACGAAGTGTCAGTTCCACCCTCAACTATCACCGCAGCTGTTCCGCCTATGGTGACACTCGATACGTCGAATGTTGCACCTCCACCAAAAAAGCCCGAACCAGTAATAATAATTGGTAGACTAGTATATTTGGCGGTAGTGTTGGGAGCAAAGCTCGTGATGATTGGAGTTGCCATGTCGAACCCTTAGATGTTTATCTTAATGGTTGTCGATTGAACTGCTAATTCATCTTGAACCGAATGAACGTAGGCGTTATCGTATTGTTGACCAACGTTTGTCCCACTCCACAGTATCACCTCATTGGTGTTCGGGCTATAGAATGAAGGGATGTTGGCTGAAACTTGAACTCCCCCAACAAAGTCGGTAATGACGTTTGGGGCCATATGCTGATTCGTTACCTCGCCAGCCTTTACTATGTGATTTTGAGACCATATGTTTGCCCCCGACAATGTTGATGTCGCAAAGGTTTTATTTTCAAATGGAATTGTGTCTGGATTAATAGCGTAGGTGTTCTTAACTTCATATCTTGTGGACGAACCGCTAATGGCGATAGCATATACGGCGGCATCTAGAGCCGTAAATAGGGCGTATCCACCAGCGTCGGTAGTTTGGCTTTGAATGACTGCGCCGTCTGGATTCCCTATGGCTACCGTAACTCCATTTTTTGCGCTATCATCTGTGCCTATCACTCTTACTTTTACATTTGTTTGCAATGCCATTTTGGTTACCTCTTATCCGTGAATTTTTCTACGGCTGTTTTTACGACTGTTTCCAGCCCACTAACTCCAAACTTATTAAAAACTTCTGTTCTAAAGAACTTAAAACGCTCGGCATCCAAACCCTGTCTTGCTAGGGCTAAAATATCCTTCATAACTTCTTTGTTACTGTCGAGAAGCTCCTTGGAGAGTTCTTGAGACTGTTGTTCGTTTAGCATCTTAGTTCCTTTCCATCTTTGTTGGCAGAACCAGAAACTCGTGATTCTCCATTCATGGCGTTGAGTCCCATGTTTATTTCGATGGTATGTTCTTCTTTTTTTCTTTTTGGGTCGACCTTCAATTTAACAACGTGTCTTGGTATTTTAGCCTGAGACGGGTTCCCTGAATTTTGCTGAGAGCCATCGGTCATTTCGGGGGTGACCAAACTATCATTGGAAGCCTCCCGGTATGAAATTCTCATTACGACAAACCTTCAGAGACCATAGTCCTCAAGCTCGAAACAAGTTCTTCTCTATTCACCTCGTGTCCTTTTGCCGTAAATACGACCATCGGCTCTAATTGCTCGAGAACAAAGTCTACGGCTTGCTTATGGTCGGGAGAGTCCGCATTGCTGTATGCGGGAAACATCTGGGCGGCATCAGATATCGCTCTGTTGGAAAGCGCAGAAAAATACAATGAGCGAGCGATGTCTCTAGCCCCAGTGTCCCGATATGATAATTTTATAATCATTTATTAGACTCCTATGTCTCTCTGTCTATTAGAAAAATATAAAAAAAGCGATAAATTAATCTATTTTACAACGATTTTCTTTATTCTTTTAAGTATTATTTTAAGGTCGTTTTCATCATTCGGACTTAGTGGTTTATCTGGTTTTTTTGGATTATGGATAAGATAATCGTGCAAAATCCCCTCGCCTTGAGTTAAACACGTTTTTGGCGTCCTAGCTATCGCCTCGGCCTCCACCTCGTTTTCCTCCTTAGGGGCGACGTATGCCCCATGCTTCCTTCTGGCATGAACTAATTCGTGAATTTCCGTTAATTTCCTCAATTCCAGACTAAGTCCTTTGTCGACCTCTATTTCGTACTTATTCTTGTCTTCATTGAAGCTCATGGTCCCCATTAGGTTGGGGGCCATTTTCTTCTTGGCGAAGTCGAAATGTTTAATAATTGATTTTTTATAAGGCAACTTTGAATCCATAGCACAGACTCCTTTATCTTATTTGTTTCCTCAGGCGCAATTAATCGACAAATCCGAACCACTTCTTATATACGTACCAGAATAGATTATTCCCAAACGGGTTTTCGTATTTATTCTTTCCTATCATTTTGGTTACATCACCAACAAACGGCGTATAGTTATACAGGCTCATTGTCGCCGCATTCTGTATTTGCAAGCTTCTTCTTTCTGGTTTATCGGTTATAAAGGCATGAGGGAATTTGAATGCCAAAGCCTTGTTGTATCTTCTAGTATTAACTTGGACGGCACCTAAGATTTGTTTATCTACGCCAGACCATTTGGGGTCATCTCCTCTTGGGGGGTCATAAGCTCCGACGCCACAAAAATAATCCAGCCTCCTCTTGTTTTTTGGCATAGTCTTTCTAGTGATGGTTCCCTGTTCTTTTTGAATGTTGGTTATTAAAACTTTTGGATTCAGGCCAAGGTCATTGCAGTGCTTGTAAATCCAGTAGGACGTTAGGTGGCCATCAATCACATAGTCTTTTAAGAAACTATTCTTCATTACGATAAAGTCCTGAATCTGAGTTTCCGACATGGAGGAGCAATCCAAAAACTCTCTATTGGTTATTATCATATTGGGATTGAATTCGGAAGAACCGACGCTTGCTACTATGGCTTTTTTGGGAGACGGTGGAGCTAAAAGCGGGGCGTAGCTCGGCTTCACAGGAGCGGTGGAGGGGATGACTGCAAACGGGAGCGTTGGGGTCCTCCACGGACCAATCTGAAATGAGCTATTTGATTGTTTTTGATTGGGATTTGGCGTTCTTGGTCGAATGCCTAGAATGCCGGAAATTATTCTCTTCCAAAACTGAAAAGTTTCAACTAAGAATTCCATTCATTTGTACCGTCCTTAATTTATTTTTTGTAACCGCACCCTTCGCAGACCTTAGAGTCTTTATGGCTGACGCTCTTACACGTCGGACATACAGCTGTGAAGTCGTCATGTAGAGGGAATGCTTTTGGTTCCTTGGATTCCTTGGGTGTTTTTGATTTAGAGACTTCGGGAGCCCCGCCTTCAAATATCTCCCTCTCCATGCCTAGCTTTACCGCAAACATCTCAACAACACCCTTCAGGTCCGTTATCTCATGTTTAAGAAAAAGATTTTGATGATAAAGAGAACTAATATCTATCTCACACTTCGTAAGATGCTGCATTAGATTGATGCAATTTTGGCTCAGCAAAGAGTTGGCTTTAACTAGCTCCGCAATACCGATGTTTTTTGAACGATGACTGTTTGTGGGTTTCTTTTGACTTTGCTTTTGACTTTGCTTTTGACTTTGCTTTTGGCTTTGTTTTTGGCTTTGCTTCTGCTTTTGAGGTTGCTTCTGGTTTACTTTGTTTTGCATGACGAGCCTCCGTTTAGCTGATATATATGGTGTCGCCGATTTTAATTCCATTCCTTCTTGAAACTCCCGCACCAAGTTCTATGACATATTTCATAGGAACTCTTTTAGAACTCGTGTATGCTGTAGAGCCATCCATTTTTCTCATTGTAATTATATCTTTTATCTTATTGTCATTTCCGACGAATATTGCATCCAAATCAATTTTTACATTGGACATAGTAAATAATGGCATATATCGTCCGTGGGTATGGAAAAGCATGCCTCTATGGGTTGCCAGCCAATCTCTATTTTTAAGCCCTTCCTTCTGCTCACGCTCAGTGCGGGCTACTTCACAATACATTATGCTGTTTCCAATGCGTACCGTGACCACTGGAAGGTTATTGGCTTTTGCATCTCTAGAGGATAGTTTGACCATCATTTCAATAGAACCACCTTATTAAAAATTTTGAACTATATAATCTATGCAAGACTCTAAATCAGGGAGTGTCTTAGTGACAATTGCCTCATATCCAGCTCTACCTTGCATGCAGTTAGTGTACGCTATGATTGGCTTTCTAGCCCTGTGTGCTAGAAACATCTCTCCGATAGTAAAAAAAGGTATTTTCTTATTTTCTATCATCTGCGGAATATCTAGATTAACCAACACCACGGAGCATTTGTCTAGATAGTAGATATCCCTATGCAAAATCTCATTTGGGGTATATTGGTTGTGAGCCGCCTTATCGGCTGGCTTTCCGTCGTAGGGATTGTATACGTCCCATCCAGCTTTGACCAAGAACTTGGTTGCCGTAAGCCTCCAAGCGTTTCCTTCCTCTATGCTTACACCATCCATCATGCCGGATAGGTATGCTAATTCCTTTTTCATTCTGACCTCTAAAAGATTTGCTTATCCGCTGTTACTTGTTTAGCGCTTTTAGCGTGCTTGCTGCACTCTCAATTCCAGAAACTATTTTTATTTCCTTGGTCTGAGTGTTTAGAATGACTACCGGAATTTGGATGTTGAATTCATTCGACTTAAATCCAAGCATTTTGCTGTAGCGGTCTTCTGTCTTGTAGCTTCCATTTCTTATAAACACCCTTAGCTTCCCAAGATAATGCTCAAGCTTGATTTCAGCGAAATGGTTATGACCGATTGATACAATGTCAAACTTTGAATCAATATCCCTAAGGACGTTCTTGCAGCACGCTGTTCCATTTGCTATGCCAGAGCCTCCACGGAATTTATGTCTAGCGTGGATGTTGTATAGAATTGGAGACTTGCTTTTGTGGTTTTTAACACTTAGATTCACGTCTCCACCATGACCCAGATAGGGGATTTCCTGTTTCCTAGCAATATGTTCTGGGAGATTGTAGTCAGCATAGTCTCTATCCCAAGCGTCATGACATCCAATGATTGTCCACAGAATCTTACCCTTTAATTCATCGAAGAGCTTGCCAGCAGCCAATCTTGCGGCCTTTGGAGGGATAACGGCCTCCACAACGCCTTCCTTGTGCGGTCCAACCATGAAGTTGTCGATTAAATCTCCGCCAAATCCCATGTAGAAATCTTTGGTCTTCTTAATGATTCCAAAGTCTTTTCTAAGTTGTCCAATATCGGTGTTTACATTTTCTAAATGAAAATCGCTCAAAAACGTGAGAGCTATATATTTACTATTTGTCTTAATGGTGATGTCTGCGTTCCCTTGTTCTGAATCCAGATTTCTAAGCTTCTTCTGTCCATTTTCTATATGGTCCAAAATTGCATTGACGTCCATTTTTTCCCAACGCTTGAGGTTGTCTATCTTTACCGATGACTCTTTGATGTTTTCTTTGAATTCTTTAACGTACTTTGCGCTTATCTTATATTTCTTAGCTATCTTTGCGTCGGATGCCCCGTTCATTAAATCCTGTTTTACTGATTCTCTAATTGCATCCGCCGTCCCTGCAATCTTTGCTCTTTTTATTTTTTTCATATTTGAATGAATACTCCGGGTTGAGAGCTCTAAGGCTCTTCTTTTTTCGCCAGCGCCAACAAGAATTAATCCATTCAATGTGGCAGTTTCTTGTTCAGTGTACTCGTCTGGAGCCTTGTAGTGGCCATCCATTTTTAAACCATTTCTTTTTGCATAATTCCTTATTGTTCCGACGTCAACAACTCTTTTGAATTTTTTCAACAAAGCTTCTTGACATTCTGCTCTAGTATTCTTGCCGAGAATTAGCTTCTTAAGATATGTCCCTTGTTCTTTTGTGAGAGGAGTGGTGGCGTTTGCGAACTTAACCTTATACTTGAAGGCGATTCTTCTAACGGTCCTCTCTCCAATCAATCGTCCTTTTTTCTTGTTGAAAAGATTGATTATTTCGTCTATCGTATGTCCCTTTTCAATGTGTTTTACTACAAAGTTCTGCTCACTCTTGTCAAGAATCTTCATTTGTTCTCCTTTACGATTGAATATACAACTATTATAGGGCTTTTATCAAATTAATGGAAATAAAAAGTTAATACATGATGATATCAGTTTTAGGATTGTTATATCCAGTGGGGTTTTCTGCACCACTATTCCAAAGCGTGTTTGACGGGGTGATGTACCCATTGAGTAACCCCGGCGTGGTTTCCACTAGAAGAGAGGACACCAAAACATGCTCTCCTTTAGTTAAATACCCAGCCCAAGGCCTCGTCAAATTGGCGGTAATCTCAGACATGTCATTATTCACATAGACTTGATGAGTGAACCTATCTGTAACAATAGGCTTGCCGTCTAGGGACACGTTGTGTTTTATATACATCCACTGATTTCCTCCGGCGCCAAAGCCTGTAAAATTATCATTTGCAATCATAATATCAAATAATAGACTTGGCGTTATGGTGGCGACTCCTCCGTTTGAAAAAATTGAACCGCTGTGATACACGATTGTTGCATCACGACCAATTCTTCTATTTATCAACGGGTGGTAAAGGGTTATTACTCTTGGCCCTCCACTCAAAGTCGAGAGCTGTGCCGACCCCTTTGTTGCCTGAACAGAGCTTAGTCCAACCACCGAAGTTCCGCTTACTATATTTCCAGATGGACTATACATGTTTACGTATAGGTTAAAGTCTTCTCCATTAGCTGGAGCAGTGAAGTCGAAAGAGCTTCTTGACCATTCTCCACTAAGATTTTCACCATTAAATGTTGATGAGATATATCCGTTCCCAGACACATAGGCCCTAACAGCAACGTTATTAGAGTCGGGAGAAAAGAACTCAACTGAGCTTCCAGATATCAGTTTGGTGAAATACGAAACTTTATATGTTTGTGAGTTTTCAACACTCAACGGCGTGGACAGCGTTAATCCGTTTGAGGTGATGTTGTTGCCAGAAATTTGGAAGAGATATGGAGAATTGGTCTCCCCAGAAAAAACGTTGATAGAGCCAGCCGGAGCGATGTCTTTGGTGTAATCAACAACGGTTGACCCCGACAGGCTTTGCCCCATAAATTGAGAGCCAATGGTGTACGTGCCACTTGGAGCTTCATAAAAACCTATTTGAGAAGAGTTTATTAGGTTTCCAAGGCCACTAGCTGGTATTAGGTTAATTCCACTGGGCGTGTTGTTGAAATTATATAAAGCAACTGTGTCTTCGTCGGCCTCTAAATTGGTTAGCCCACTGGGGAAATTAATATGAGCCTTGCTGGACACTTTGAAGCTCTTGTAATATTGCTCAGCGGTCCCGGGGCTGTCAGTAGAGTATGCTCCAATGTCACATCGAGTGACAGTTGAACTGATTGGAGAGTTTGCGGCAGTATTGGTTTTAGCCAAAGCTCCGTTGATGAAAATGCTAGCCGTGGTACCGCTTAACGTGAGAGCAACGTGGGTGAAAGCATTTGATGCAATGGTCGTGGTGGAATCAGGCACTATTCGATATCCGGTGTTCTCGTTGTATAAATAAAGCTGGGTTGCGTTTGCCTCCAACCTCATGTTTTGCGTCGGAGACGTGTTTCTCATGGCAAAAAGTCTAGTCACGCCGCTGGTGTTGCTTTTGAATACCCATTCAAAAGTGAGTTCACTTCTGTTTTGGAGCCAAGTATTTAGAGCAGGGCTAAAAGAAAAATAAGAGCCAGCCTTAATCGGACCCATGACATAGTTTGCGTCTGGATTGGATGCTTCCCATATGTTTGGGATGTTTGTTCCTGAGAATGAAGCGCCGCTTGGATACATCAACCCATTTGGTATGATGTTTTTAAATTCCTGCTCCGTTGCTCCGAAAGCCAATGTTCCGCTTGAAGTAATGTTTCCACTTATTCCAACGCTTCCCTGAAATACCGTGTCACCGCTGATGGCATTTGCTATGCCGAGAGTGCTGACGTTCAGAACCGGGATGTTCAGCTTTGAGTCACTGCCTGTAATTGTTATATTGCCCGTTACATTTAGGGGACCCTCTACATTAACTCCGGTGCTTGTCGCTCCGGGAATAAGATTTACGGCACCACCTGCGCTGAAGTTAATATCAGCACCATTGAGATTCGCCGTAGATATCGTTAGGGTTGATGCGGTTGGACTGGATGTCACCTCTGACAGGTCGATAGAATTCGCTCCTAGAACCAGCCCTCCGCCAAGCTTTGTTCCCTTGTTGGCGGTGTCAATTACGACGTGTGCTCCGCTTGCTTCCAGACTTGTCCCGTCCTTTTGAGTCATGGAATCTATTAGTATTGGAGAGAACCCACTGATGTCGTGGAATGTTCCCGAAATAGCCACAATACTGGATAATGGGAGGGTTTGTGAACCAATAGACTGATTTCCAGAACCCAAGAAATTGATGTTGACACCCGAAGCTATGTTGATGTCGTAATTTAGAGGGCTTACGAACTGATTTGAGTCGATGCTGCTAGGAGATATAATTGAACCATCTATGGTGTTCGAGAAAAGGTCAACCTCTCCAATTTTTAGGTTCTGTCTGTTGGTGTAGTCAATACTTGTTATCAAACCAAAATTAGTGACTACTTCGGCTAGTCTTATTAGGGTTGCCCCCGATACGGTAGTGAGCTGAAGTAGGTTGTATGATTCCACTGGTTGAAATTCCAACGAAGCGGCATTTAGACCACTAGCCACATTGCTAGCGCCCGCAGGGTTTTGTGCTGGGTCGGGATTATAATTCACCTCTATTAAGTCGGCAAAAACAGCAGTCGTCCCACTGGCAGGGAAGGTGTTGACACCACTAGGCGAGTATAGTTGAACCCTCTCCCCAGTAGATAGAAACCCATAGCCCGGGGTTACTACCGCCACGGATGTGCCTATTGATGTTGGAGCAATCAGAAGTCCAGAGCCAACTCCGGGATTTCCGTTGGTGAAGGCCGCTATGGTGTCTTGCACATTTTTGGCGGTGGAGGTGTTCATGAAGTCAAGATTTGAAGACTTGACTATTTGGTTTTCGAACCATTGTGCTTCCTGCATGTTATTTATTCTCCTGACTTAATTTGTTTAAGAAGTCTGCTATGTATTGCTCTCCGCAGTAAACCACGCAATCTTCATTTTTTCCGACTATTAAAGCTGGTAGGGCTGGTATTTTTTCGTCCAGAGGAATCTGAACTCCCTCATCCAATTGAACCATATCGTTGCTAACGTATAGCTTCACAATGTCGGGATAGTTTCCAACAATCTCTTCGACATTTCTGCAATGGGAACAGGTTTTGTCTATTAGTAAAGTCATTAGTCTTTTTGACACAGACGAACTGTATAATACGGAATTACCTCTTCGTGGGAGTGTGTGCCATCCCCCTGAATTGAAAGCGTCAAGTCGGAGCCACCCCCGTCCGCATGAGCGTTAAATCCTTTGTTTTGCCCATGTCCGTGATAACCAGCACCCACATTGTTAACTCCAAGGGCGTCATTGGGAGCGGCTCTGCCTGTTGCTTTGGCGGATATGGTCGCTCGTCCGGGTGTTGTAATATCTCCGCTATTGCCTATAACTAGAGGGAATCTGCCATATGACCTATTGCTAATGTCAGTCCAGCCACTTGGGCAGCCTCCAGCAGCTGCGCCGTTAGAAAACTTGTCATCCCACATAATTATCGCCCCTGCTGGAACTGCCGCCACACTGAAATTTATCTGTTGCGTTCCAATCGTGTGGTCTGCTATTCTGTCCCCAGTAATAGTTCCGGGCTGGATTTGTTCATTAACTATTCCGGCCCCACTATTGGGATTAACGGAGTCATCTGCATTTCTAATGTGGCGAGTTTCGATTGCCCCGGAGGCTATCCTATCTCCGATTAGTTCTCCCGAGGTGATTGAGCTAGCATCTATATTCCCAGAGATTTGCTCCTGAGTTGATACGTCATATCCCGGAATTAGATTTGTCATTCCCAAATAAGCTCCGTCAACGTATACGGTGTTGTCAAAAGCCCCCGAGATAGTTAACTTGGCCAGTCTGGCATCGGAAGTGGGAATGAATGCTTCTTTTGTTTGTAGCTTCTGCCATTCTGTTGATGTTCCCGAATATCCATCGAAAACTATGGTCTGAACACTCGAGCCAGTGGGGGTTTGAAGCAAGTCTAGTTTGGCGCTTATTCCCGTAGTTCCACTAATAGCCAGATTGAACCCGCTCAGGGGTTTTATATATACAAACGCTGATAGCGGCTTCCCTTTTAGGTTGTCAGAAAAATCAACAATTTGTTCTATGCCGACATTTTGAGCCGTTGTATCAAACCCCCCAACAAGCTTGGCTGATTTGAAACCATATCTCGCCTCTGTGGTAACAACTGAAACATTCGTATCTGCAACAAAGTCGGTCCCAGTGGATATTGTCCACCCAACTGGGAGAGCGGACTGAAATTCAAAAGAACTATTTATAAGTCTATTTCTTGCTGAGAAGCCGCTGGTGCTTCCTGAGTAATTTATTTTGTCATAAGTAACCGCTTCGTCTTTCAAATGTACGGTGGCGACGCCACTGCCAGCAACAACTGTGGCTCCGGAGGCAACATAATTAGAACTACTTCCGTCGTAGAGTGCTAGTTTTGGAGATGTGGTCACGCTGTCTGCAAACTTGCTAGCAGAAACTTGCCCGTCTCCAATCATTCTAGTGCTGATTAGGCTGTCTGGAATTGCGCCGTCCAGAACAGTATTCGTCACTATGTCTATTGCGCCACCTAGAGTGTAGTTTCTTCTGTATATAGAATCTGTGTTGACTAATACACTGTCTCCGGCCTCGTTGGTTTGATAAACTATCTTTCCATTGCTGTCTGTTTGGATTAAACCCAAGGGTATACCAGCGAAGTTACTCACTTCGCTTTTTAATATAGGATTCGATACCACAATCACGCCTGCTGTGTATTGTCTTACTGGCTGATTCTCTCCTGTCTGTATATTCTTGGCGCTGTAAACCACGTTTGGAGAGTTTGGGTTCGGGTCGATGTTTTGACTTACCGTCTTGACGTAAATTAAAAGATAAGTTTGATTCCCAGTAACCACACTTGTGGGTGTTAATGTTGTGATTGTCTGGGGCGTATAAATTATCCCCTTTTCTCCCCCACCCAATCCATTCTGAGAGTTGAACAAGCCGCCGTTGTAAAAAGAACCAGCGTTTACGACGAGAGAAAATCCATCCTGAGATGGAGAAACCTCGAGACCAGAGATGATTCCTCCCTGCTGATTGCTTAAATCAATTTGGGTTTCGTTGATTGCCTGACGATTACCTAGATTCAAAAAGTCTAGGTCAATCTTTCTAATAATTTGTCCAAAGAATGTGTTTAATTGCTTCATTGATAGATTCCTTTACGATTTTCTTAGGATTGACGAAACCGTTGTTTTATATACTTCGCTGAAATGTTCTATTCCAGTAGCTGGGTCGACTATTGTGTCTAAGTTTTTTAACGCAATTCTTAACTGTAAAAAATTAAAATCCTTATCGTATGGCACATAGCTGGGGGAGTTCAAAATAGGCAAGGACCAGTATGACCATGCGGGGTCGTTTGCTCCAATCAATCTTGTGTAGTTAAGGGCACTTCCGGCATTAAAAACCGTAACATTGGGAGGGGGAATGTTTAGGGTGTCGTTCTCGCTAGTTAGAGACCTCCCCACTGTCATCCTATACAACAGAGCGTCTGTTTCCTCGGGGGTATTTGACAATATCGAGTCATTAGTGTCGTCAAGCTTGTACCTCTCGTTTGTGTCATAGTTCCAAGGCAGTTCATTACCGACTCTTACTCTAAACTCTACTACAAACTTATTGAGAGTATTCCTGTTGATATCTAAAACAAACTTGTCTTCATTGTCTATCCAATTTACTTGATACCAGCTGTGTGCGCTGGGTTTTTGAAATATTTTAGAATAGTAAACTCCGTCATTTGTATATCCGCCAGTGGAGTCCAGAAACACATCCTGATTGAGGATTGTGACTCCAAAAACGGAACTTTCGATATCAAGACCCAGAGAAGACATATTAGAGATTCATCCTTATACCAAGCAATAATAAAGAGCTTGAAAAATTCGAATACGGCTTTCCGTAGCCCGTAAAAGCCTCAACGTTCTGAGGGTGCAAAACTGGAACTAAATCATCGACATGGCGTGAAAGCCAAAGATATGGACTGTCTAGTGATGAGGCAAAACCAGCAGAGTAGCGTCCCCAATATGCCAACTTTAAATCAAGCCCTCCAGTGACTCTTCCATCATAGAAGAGACTTATGCCGGGTTTGGCTGTAAATCCTTTGTTCTTCACAACTACCGCTATCTTTCCATCTGCGTCCGGCTCCTTCACTATGAGCCCCCCCTCCACCGGAACATATACTTTAACGATTTTCTCTTTGTCTCTATATACAATAGTGGTGCCATTGACTTTGAGTTTCAAATCATCAGCGAGGGTCGTGTTCTTTATATTCAATTCATCGATAGTGTCAACCAGTCTATTTTTAGACCAAGAAAGCCAAGCGATAACGAGGGCAAGCACAATATAAATAGCCACTTGCTTATTTGAAAATACCCAAGCAAGAGCACTCTTTATGGCTGTTAGAATTATGTTCATTTGTTTGCTCCCCTATCTCGATGTGTTGGCTAAGCTTCTGGGTCTCTCTCAATGGAAGGTTCATCTTCCGTCGCAGTCTGCGAAGCCTCACGCTCGGCTTGGTCTGCCTTTGACTTAAAGTACATTCCATACACAAGTGTTAGTAATCCTATTCCAGCTACAGCAAGTTTGTAGTCTGCTTTTCCATCGTATATTAGCTTAAGAATATAGATGTTGAAACCAAACGCCCACAGAATCAGCTGATAGCGAAGACTTTTTATATCAGTCAAAAAGTCCGTCAAGACGTCATCAACTAAGTGAAAATATTTTTTTATTAAATTTACCATGGCCAAGGGCCTCCTTTATTATATTACATTTTTATAAGATTTCACCAGCGTATTCGTTTAACAATTTTGCTTGAATAAATATCTGCTGGAGTTAGATAACTAATATCATCTTCGGAAAACCTAATCTTTTGAGGGGAAAAAATCTCTCCAATAAATTCACTACACCACATCCCTCTCCCAACTATGCGATTCTTCCCCCAAAACGTAATGAGCTCAGTTAGTCCGCACTTTTTAACCATGTATTTGACAAATATGCCAATTTGTCCAATTAAGTTATACTTCATTCCATAAAATTCATAAGAATGCGCTATGGCTTCTTTCAGATTTGCGTCGTTTGATAGTCTTGATAGTCTAACCGAACACGCTCCGTCGTCGACATATATATTCACAGGAGCTATCCTCACGCCATATCCTAGAGTCGATTCTATTACTAGTCCGCCCCCCAAGTACATGGCCGTGTGATTTATTTCGCTTTCGGTGACCCATCTAATATGAGCGCCCACCCAGCTGCTGGTCCTCACACTTACGATATCTCCCGGCACCGCTATCGCCAGAAACCGAACCATGTCTTCGCTCATCGTCGTTTCCTCCACCCGCTGCGGCGTCTTATTTTATAACCATACCGCTTGTGTATTTCTGGATGCTGCTGCTACAGGAAGCATCTCTATTGCCCAACCATATCCAGTTGCAGTGGTGAAGTTAGGGGAAAAGTCTTGTGAAATGCTATATAGGTTATCTGAACCCGGAGCATAGTCTGAAAATGCCATCCATCCAGTCCCCGCACCAACAGTAAGTGGTGATATGTCCTGTCGCATTGTTCCGAAATTTGAGGCATAATCTGTTGTGGTAATTGAAATTGAAGCACCGGGGAGCATCTGGAGAATTGTGCTATTCGTTGCCGATGGGGTAAAGTCAAAGGCAACACTTACTGGCCCAGCCGCACCTGACGTAGTAAAATCTGTCGTATTCACCTTGGTTGTTCCCAAAGCGCTAACTCCGCCATACGTCCAATGTCTATAAATCCAACTTCTTGCACCGTTTTGACCGAGACCAGTAGTTGCATTACTATTTATAACTAAATTTTGCCCAGAGGTTAAATTGTCAACGCAGTAAAAAACTTCTTTATATATATTAGTTCCAGCGCCGACATAGGCAAGTTTGCCACCTAATGATGTCATTGCTACAGAATTATACTCAACCGTTATAGGTGTGCTCCAATCATTGTTAGATGCTTCAATTACAACAAATAAAACACTATTATTACCAGTAGACCCAAGCGTTAAAGCATCAGTTCTTGTATTTGCAGTAGATACAGTAGATACCGCATAGTCACTACCAAATGAAATAGCCATTATCTTCCCCTTACATGAGAACTAGGATTAACATTATCATTTACCTTAAAGTCCAGAATACCCGGAATAATATCATCCAATTCATTGTCTGCGAAATTCATTGAGGCTTTAGTGCCAAGTGCAAGCTCTGTCTCATTCCACACCGAATTATGTGGCTTAATAATAATTATTCCGCCATCTAAAAAGTGAGGATGTCCTGTCCCTACATGAAAAAGAATATCATAAACAGCCATTATGAATCCTTTCTCATCTTGATGGAGAGGGTTGCCCTAGTTATGTTCGTCGGGGTGGTATCAACGTGGAAGTTGAGAATGTTGCCAGAAGATACTCCAGACCAAGTTGTTAGAGATGCATCCTGACCTTTAAGAGATGTGGTGATGGTTGGCTTTTCTGAACCCACAATCGAGTTTGCCGATGTTACGGCGGCAACGCCAGACCAAGCAGAGTAGGAGGAAACTCTTCTAACATCAACACTCAAGCTTCCTGATATATTCCCAATTAAATTCCAAGACAGTGGTGTTGCATTATAGGGAATTTCAACAAATCCGGCAGAACCAGAAGCAATCGCTGCACCACCACCATCAAACACATAGTTTAATATTGTGGTATCTCCAATGAACGAAGTTCCTGAGAATGTCGAACTGTTTGTTACCGACCCACTAAATGCGCCCCCCGCCCGAGGCATTGCGGTAGCTGCAACTCCAGAAACTGTTGCTATGTTTGTTGTATTTGTAGAAATGCTTCCTGTGTTTGTAGTTGCTACACCAGAAACAGTTGCTATGTTTGTGTTAATAGTATTTATTGTAGGTGAGGAAATGGCATTTGCATGGATAGTTCCAAATGGACTACCCACAGAACCTACATTCTGAGTTCCTGAGGAATTAGGAAGAAGGCCGAGAGGAGCACTAACAGTAATTGAATCTCCGTCTGAAATAAGAGCCAAGTTTCCGCTACTTTCAACAACAATATTTCCGCCAGCCTGAGTTGCCAAAATTTGTATTTGTTTGTTTGGAATGGCGGGATATCCAGCAGTAAAGAAAATATCACCCTCAGAATACATGTCAATCTGGTTTCCAGCGCCAGTTACGTCAAAGTCTAAAGACCCTCCAAAGGTGAAATTGGCTGTCGAAGATGTGTCAAAT
>Ga0307376_10003175_pt1 | contig 15458 bp, 39 predicted proteins | sample TR2MG_FD_202536 | JGI IMG/M metagenome (GOLD analysis project Ga0307376, IMG submission 202536) | Soil microbial communities from Risofladan, Vaasa, Finland - TR-2 | ecosystem: Environmental > Terrestrial > Soil > Coastal area > Acid sulfate soil | place: Finland: Risofladan, Vaasa | collected...
GTTTCTCCTGTCCGAAGACCCATTAACGGTTGGTTTTCGCTTCTTAAATATCGAGAAAGAGGACACGGGCATTGAACCCGCCAATTATAATCGTCACCAGTGACGCACCTCTTTCAATAAGTTTAAAAGAACCATAATCATGATGGACAACCACGCCATCCTCGCCCCAACCCAATGTTAATGAGACGTACAGTATAAAGACTGCGCCCCAATGGTATGTTTTCTTTGGTTTCGAACCCAATTTGGTTTATACACCTATTGACGATGATTCTTTCAGGTCAACCTAATATTTTAAAGAACTTGTTTTTACTATATACGAAGATAAAGTAAATATGTTACAAAAACAACTAATTATTTTTGAATTAAAATCCTATGCCTTCAAACGGGTCCCAATTAGCGATTGCCCAATCCACGTTAAGTTCTTTTCGCACACGCTTTTTCATCTTGCGGGGCATCTTCTTAGACTCTTCCCACTTGATGAGAATTTCTTCTTTGCGCTGTTCCGATTGGGTCTTCATGTCTTCCATCATTGACATGCCCATCATTAAATATGCACCTACTACTGGATTTAATGCCATAACTTTAATTATTATTTAATACTTTTTCAAGTAAACTCACTTCTCTATTAAAAAAACCGTAGTTCTGACCAATGAGAGTTTTGTCTCTATCACATCGTTTTTTAAAATCGGGATGTGTTTTGAGAGTTAATAGTTTATCCCTCATGGGAAGCACAGTTATCATTTGATTTACCCATTCGGGGTTTACAACATTATCCCGTTTTCTATCAACACTTCTTCGGAACACCTTGAAGTCTTTGAGGTTCGCCACTCCGATTTCCCACGCACCGCTTTCAAACACACTCATTGCTAACTGACCCTGACCTTCTCGTGTCCACTCACAACTTGCAACAGCACCCCAATGGTCACTGAGTCTATATACGTTGTCTTGGTCATCAATGAAATATTCTGATTTTGTTTTGCTTTTGAAATAATAATCACCTTTCTTGGAATGCATGAGTCTACCCCAAGTTTCCCGAATATTTTCGTGGTCGGGGTCTTGTTCAATTGCTTTGAAATCAACTTTCGTGCAGATTTGAAAGTTGGTGCTGTCGATGTGGTGATTAATATCACGATAATGAAGATACTTTATCTGATGTAGGTCATAGACGAACTTCTTCATCTCTACAATATGTTTTCGTGGTATTCTCATACCGTTTATACGAAACTCAGAAAGAAATGTTACAATTACATACCTGTTATTTGATAGGCATCAACATATAATTTGAACTCATAGTGGCTCAGACCCAATCTCTTCCTCAATTTGTTTGCCGTAAAACGTTCAGTAGCCTTACCAAGTAGTGCAAGTCCACCAATACCAAAGATATAAAAGAACGCCAATGCTTTATCTAGAGTCCACATCCAATCGTTAACACCCTGTGGACTACCATTATAGATTGCACCGAAAATCACTATGAGAACAAATACGGGTAAGATGCTGTATCTGAGAACAGGCACACCATATTTCTTCCAAATCCTGGCAATCCAAGGCAATTTATATTTTTGAATTTCTGTTTTAATGTATTCGATTTCTTCTGTTGTACGGTTCATAACTTATATTCTTGGTATGTTTGTTTTAATTTTTGCCTTCCTTTCAATGATGATGTAATCACCATATGGATATGAGATGTAATCGTTTCTTCCATTCTTTTTAATGTATTGCGAATACAAATTGAATCTTCTCTTATCATCATCACGGTCTTCATCCTTACTTGGTTTGAATTTCAATGCGTTGGGTTTGTATTTGTCGATGAACTCATTTGTGATTTTCATTACAGTTGCCATAACACTATACATTCTGCCTCGGTCCACGACTTGTTCAGGTGTGCCATCCACAGTCCCGAATTGCATTTCCCAAACCTTGGCATACATATCAACCAAATTGATTAGCACCACGTATTCGTCTTCTTCGGTGTCGAAGTGGTAATTAACTTCGTCATCACTAACGTTGTCAAATTTATACGGATAGGAGTGGCTGCTACCTTCTCCTGTTTCGCTAATTGAGTTGAGTCTGTCACCAAACTGTGGGAAGTTGGCAACGGTGGTCATTATTTCTTCATTAATAATATCTATGATACTCGGCATATTATGTACTTTCACATAAATACTCAAGTCAAATGGAAATTACGGAGTCTTGCTGATGCTTTTAGTATCGAACACTATGTAGTCATTATATTCAGTACTATGTGGAAGGATGACACCATCATAACCTCGGTCCTCAATCTGTTGCAGTCCCAACTTATCATACTCTTCCCATCCCGCAGGATTATTAAGGGTAATGTATCGAGTCATAATTACTGTGTTACCAAGTCCACCATGCTCACCTTTTTCGATACTCTCACGGCTATCGGTGAACCAAATGATTCCCTGTGTGGCTTTATCTAAATCAAAATCCGAAAATTCCTGGTTGGTTCCATGATATACCTTATAGGTATTTGGTTTCATGCTTTTGTTGAAGGATTCAATTTCTTCTCGCACTATGGTTTTGATGTTCGTCATGTATATAAATACTAAGATTATTTCTTAGTTTTACGGTCTTTCATTAATTTTTGAATAACGTCATTCACATCAGTGAGACACGTGATGTTCCAAACAGTATCGAACTCTGGGAAGAAACAATATTGCCTCCAAGGTCCGTACCACTTTATCACACCGATAACCTCATCGGCATTTATGTTTACGACATTAATGACTTTCGTTTTTTTCTTTGGAATTTCTTGGTCCTCGAAAATCAGATACTGTGTTTCTTTAATTATACTCATTGTTTCACAATATCGTAACCATCAATTGAGTCCAGATGAATATTCCCATCTTTATCAACAGTCCCTCTTCCTCTGGAAGTAACGCTAATGGGTTTCTTATTACGTTTATCTTGTATCAGTCCCAACACTATTTTAACAATAAGTGCCAGTCCAATTACTACCTTGCAAATAAACATTGCTGTATCATGTTCCATCATAATTTTCGTATTACGGTTTCAGGGATATCTTTAAATTCTTCTTGCCACTCAAAATCATCCCAATCTTTAAAGTGAACATAACCGTCCTCAATCTTCATGACTTCGGCTTGTACTTTTTCGTCAGTGTCTTGGTACATGACCTTATCACCAACCTTTAAATCTTCATGTGTCATAATTAGTTATAAATTTCATTCATGTAATCAATTATCACGTCAACGTCTTCAAAATCCATATTGGTTTGAAATGCTATAAATTCAAGACACACGCCTTTCAGATATAATCCGTAGATTCGATTCCTTATTTTCTTTTTGAAATGCATCAAACCAATTTTATCTCACCAATCACGGCAAGGATTCTGATTTCGGTTACAGTATGAAAACCATATTCGGTATCAGGTACTAAATTCAAGAACTCCAAGAAATCTTCCGAACTGATTTTACCCGTTTCCAGATAATAATCTTCTGGTCGTAACTCCCCTAAATCACTTCTACACATTTCACCTGTTGGGAAATTATGTCTGCATTTATGGCTATAGCCTTCAAAGATTTCATCACCATCGTAAGGTTCAAAGGTTTTAATAGCATTTGCTACACGAGCGAGAACCAATGCTTGTTCTTCCGTGACTTCAGTAATATTACTTACGTAATCAGCGTCATTAGTATCAACTGTTATGATTGCGAATTTCCTGTTCTTGTCATTCATTTTTCCAAAGATTTTAATTCTTCAGCCATAGCATATTTCATCAAGTATGTGTATTGGTGCTTACTTAATTCATGTAAACGCATTATACCATACAAGTTAGACATGACTTGTTTGTTGTTTCGGTCATTCCAATCCAGTAAGAAGTAAAAACCTCTTGAACTTACCTGAGAACCATCCGCTAATTCTTTCATAATTATTCTAATTTATAGTCCTTTGTTTCAACGACTTCAACACGATATGCTTTACCTCGACCAGCTTCTTCACTTCCTTTTATTCCTGCGGGGAAACACATGTCAAGTAAAAATCTCTGAGCAAATAACATGTTACTGAATCCACGTTTAGTGAGTATAGTATTTTCGTCATACCACACCCAATAATCGGCTTTCTCATAATTACTATTTGGTTCGGGAACGCTCTGGTCTTTACTTATTTCCATTACCACAACAACAATATCTTCTAACTTATCACCATATATTGATGCTGTCACGGGATGAATGCCGAAATGTCGGTAAACTCCATTAGATAATACTGCTGTTATTTCGAATCTGTTTTTCATTATTTATATTTTAAGTCCAGCCATTTAGAAATTGCAATAACAACACAACTTCCCATAACATTGGCTTGGTGTTCGAGTTTATCGAAATCCAAAGTAGCTTCTCTTAAGAAAAACTTCAGAGTTGGGTCGCCTTGCACCACGTCTTCAAACTGTATTTCAGGACTATATTTCATCATCTTCTTCATCTTCGTCTTGGTATCGACTCGTTCCATTCTCTCTTGCTTTGCATTTCTGACATTCATCATCAAGATGATTTGTCATTTGAAAACATACCTCACAAAAATCGAGGTGTAATTCTTTCTCCATTATTTAATGTCTTTTATTCCAAGCACTCATTTCACTTTTATGAAGCGAAGTCATGGGGTCCGCTCCCGTACATAACCAACAATCGTCTTCATGTATAACAAGAAAATAATCGGTTTTTTGTGAAGGCACAACAGCTTTCCCACAGAACGGACATGGTTCGGCATTTATCCACTTCATTGCAAGTACAGGGTCTTTAATGAGTGCAGCTACTATACTTGGTGTTATGTCAAGACGTTCAGGGATGGTGTAAGTCCCAATAACTACCTTATTTTCAAATATCCTAACATTACCATACATGGCAATCCAACCATATTTGACACCATCAACTACTATATCTCTGTATTTCTTTTTCATAATGACAATAAATATTTGAGTAAGTTATAAGGTATTTCCGATATATTAAGGAAACTGTGGTGCATGGAACCAAGGATTCCTGATGACACACAAGTATCTCCACGTTCATCGGGTTTCTCTCTATCTATTCGGAGATGGGTGTATTGGTCAACCTGCCTGAGTGACTTGTGATAAGCAGCAAACCCCGTATCAAAGTCGTGTCCGCTTTCAATGAAATATTCCCTTATCACGAAGTTGAACATCTCAGGGTCTTCGAGTTCAACGAAGTTTTTATACATCCAATACTCATCATCTTTCCTAGAATCCCTACCCATTCCACGTGCTAGAATAATGACTTCCTCATGATAGTTTCGGTCTTCTTCTTTCACGTCTGCAAGGTCTCGGCAGTTGTCGCAGTTTTCACCAAGTGCGGGGTTGCACCAACACACACCAGTTTCTCTACCCGTGATGTGTCTCATCTGACGCTCATAACCAAGAGTGTTCCAATTTTCGGGTTTCGGTTTCATTACTTTCTGATTATGGGTTTAACCTCGTATGTGAAATGAGCACTACCGCCCATGCACTGTTCATCAACCCAATTCAGACATTCGTGTTGACTACCTTGGTAAGCAACATTTCCTTCTTCCTCGGTGTAAACCAAGTCGATGACTTCGTGGGTGGGTTGTTTCTTTTCTTCCATTAGTACCTAGTTGAAGGTCTAAACATTATATCAATACCTCTATGAGTAAAAAGGTAGTTGGCGCATTGCTGTCCACTGCCTTCAAAGACAACGGTATTATCTGATTTTCTGACCACCTCTGAGGTGGGAGGTCCAGTGACCTCTGCGCTATCCAATCTCATTACTCGTCCTCCATCTCTTTTTCTGCACGTTCATCAATCCATGTATTGGCTTTCTCATTAATGTGAGCCTGACGTGCTTTAATTCTTGCTTCCCATACAGGAGACTTTTCAGCTACTTTCTTGTCAATTGTGGGTTGGAATGCATATCCCAAAACAACACCAATTGCAAGTACGAGTACGAAATTAATTAATTTTTTCATGATTTTATTTTTTAGTTAAACATACTTCTTATACGATATTTAACTAAAAAATGTTACAAATTACTTCATCTTTTTCTCAAGCAGATTAATTACAGCAATAAATCCAAAAGAAATCATCAATAAAATTGCTGCGTAACCATCAAACCATTCCACTCCATATCCAATGAGAACAAGTGTTCCGAATACGAAGAATCTAAACGAATCTGCTTTCATATCAAATCAATTTTTTTAATTCTGTTTTAAGTTCATCTATTGTGACGCAAATGTTTCCACCATTCTCAAAGGCAAATTGATGCATGACATCCCAACGTTCAGGTTCTTCTTCAAAGAAAACAAAACAAGGTTTTCCTTGACCAATCATGTAACCAAGTTCCAAGTGACCACTTTTACCTGCTGGCATTATAAGTACACCAATTTGTGATTCATCGATGTGTCCTTTATCGAATTCAAACACGTGTTTTCCCGCAGCATTTCTGAGTGCCTCTTTATATGTGCTTCCCCTTACCTTTTCGTATTTACGCCAAAATTCATCGGCTTCAGGACCAGGACTGAACCAATCGTCAAATACTTTAAAACCTAATCTCCTAAGTTCTTTTGCAATATGAGGAATCTTTTCGTTTCTCAGACTTCCAATAATGTAAATTTGTTTCTTTTCCATAACTAAAATAATTGTGTATAATCTTTATATTGTGGATATTTTTCATGTAGATACTCAAACATGAGTCTGTCAGCACGTTTGGAACTCGTGGTTTCGACACTGAGCTTGTCAAGCCATTTAACAACATCACCACAGACAGTTAATTCGTTGGTTTTGCTGTCCATCTGTACCAAACCTTGATAATGATAGGTCTTGACGAACCAGTTACGAATAAAGGCAGGTAATAACCATACTTTATTATTATCGTCTTGTATAACTATTCTATCATTTTCCATTTTATATAAAATGTTGTGGACATGCATCTTCATGCCAAACTGTTCGTTCTGAAGGATTTTCGGGTTTTGGTGTGTATCTGCGTTCTCTGTATCGGGTTTCTCTCCAACACAGAACACAAGTATAGACTTCGGTGTAATACCAGTATTTCTTTTTTAGAACGGGTGTTCTATCGACTGTTTCCATTTCAAGAATAAATTTTCTAATGTTGGTTCAACTTTACGATATTCTGGGACGATAACCATTTCGTAATAATAGTTTTCGATTTGTGGTAAGATGGCTTCGATTTCATCGAAAGTCTTACCAGTGTCTTTGAGTCTGTTGAAGTATTTCACAAACTCTTTTTCTTGGGGAAAATAACTTAATCCGTTTCTTTCTCGTATCATTCTTTGAATTTTTTCATGTATTCCTGATAGGTTGGGAATTCTTCTCCAAGGTCACGTCTGGTAATAATTGCTGCGACTGTCACGCCACGGTTCACACCTGCATTAAAACAGTCATGCATGTCCTGCTCACTGAAAGCATTACCTCTTTCATGTTTCAAATCCCATAGGACTAAATCTGCTGCCATTCCACTTGCGAATGCACCAGCGTCTTCATAACGGATTTCAAATGGTGAGTGACATTCAATTTCCCAACCATTAGCTTCCAATAATGCGAAATCTTCTTTTTGTCTTTCTTCCCAACCCATTATTCCTTTAGTTTAATTCTTAAAACTACTTCAGTTGCACCCTGTCTTAAAGGACACTTATCGGGAACCCTACCCCTACTGTTGTCTTGGTTGATGATTAACTTACTCTCCCAATCCATTTTCTCGAATTCAGGGTGAGTGCATTCCATGATATGTCCACTTGTGCTGAAAAATTGACATCCGTGAAAACACTGTTCGACTACTTTTTCTTTTACGTATCGTGCCATATCTTTTATACTAAAGGTTGTTCATACCAGCCAATCTTATGACCATCGACCACAATATCGCCATTATTTTTGAGATATCCAAATCTTACGAGTTGAATTTTCTCGAAATCGAATCTATGGTCGGGATGGTAGGGTAGGATGCCACCATATTTTTCAAACAAGGTGCGCCTGACTTCATCCTTTAATGATTTTGGATAGACTCTAGGAAATATGATATTCATGAAGTAATGAATATTACTCAGATGTTGCCACGTGAGCCTATCATATTCAATCACTCTACCATCCCATGTACCCCAATGTGTTGCCATTATTTAAATTTTGTGAACACCCTGAAAGTAGGGTATTCGGTTTTAACTTCTTCGATTTCTTTGAGTTCCACAAGTCTCTCAACCATTGCCATGCGCAACCAATTATCACCATTAGCAAAAGCGATTGCTTTGTCAAGAGTGATGCAACCCGCAATTGTGATGGTTGCATTTATTCCGTCTCTGATTTTCAGAAACGCTTCCTGGTTCTCTTCCTTGAAGAGTTTGGGTTTAAAGTCTTGATAATCGTACATGACTAATATATCAGTTTTTCGCTTACAGTACCAGTTTTACGGAAAGTACCCATTTTTTCATTACTCGCATAATAACTAAACGAATATTTTGGAACCGTTGGGTAGGGATTCATACCTGTTATTACAACAGCTAGTGAATCTGGTTTGAGATACACCACATCACCCACGCTAAATTTTGGTATTACTTTCACCCCGCTCGGTTTTTTATCCTTACTTATCGCCTCATTTTCATTTGAACAAGACATTGCAAGTACTGCAATTAAAATTATTAGAATTTTTTTCATGGCTAATAATCTGATGCAACCATAGCACCCCAAATGGCTGCTGTTAATAAAAATCCACCGAAGGTCACACAACCAAAAACCAAGAAGGTTATCGAAAGTGTTTTGTCCTCAAATAGTGCCGATAACAGTACAAGGAGACATCCCAATACTATTCCAATCACCACCAATCCTAATCTAAGGATTATTCCGTTGTCTTCGTCATTCAGGAAGTCCTGAATTTTTTCGAGTTTTGTTAGTTCTTCGTTCATTTTATTTAAGTTTTTCATTAATAACATCAGTTACCCACTGACCAACTCGGTCTTGAAATGCCATTGCTTCTTCCACGGTTTTAAATCCCATGTTCTGAATAGCACCCCAACCCCTGACATCAAGGAATTGCTGAAGGTTGTCCTTATCTGCGCCTCGAAAGATAATCTGTCCGTGCGCATCATACATGGCTTTGCCAACATATTTACGAATATCGTCTGGTGTTTCCATTTTATTTGTTTCCAGTTAAAAATTGTTTTCCAGTTGGGGTCTCCTTCCAATTATGATACCAAACAGCTACCACAAAAGAAACACAAATAATTATACCAACAACTGGTATAAACCAGAGTATTGGCATCGTGTTGTTATTAATTAAAAGGTCATCCCAACTTTCTCGACCCTTAACTGCTTTTAAATCAAGATACCTACACAAAAAAATATGTGCGACATATCCAACTAAAAGTAATAAAATATTAAGTATCATGCTTTCTTTTTTAAGGTTAATCTTTTCTTCATTATATCCCAAGTTTGACCACCAGAAGTTATTCTAGCGAAATATTTACCAAGCCACACTATTTCGGCTTCATATCCACCATTACGATAACCAACATCAACCAATACTGTATCACCAATTTCCATGTCTTAATTTAAAACAGTAAACAACATTTCTTATATTTCTTTCCACTCCCACACGGGCATGGTTCATTTCTTCTCACAACAACAGGTGGTGGTTCAGCAAATACGTCCCTAACATCTTCTTCAACACCATTTAGATGATTGACTTCGTGTTGCCATATCTGGGCATCGAATCCCTTGTAGACCTCACCCTGATGAAGATTTCCTTCCATGTCGTAATAGCTGACTTCAACACCTTCCCAACGGTCAGCCACAATAACTCTACCTTTCCAAGTCAAACAACCTTCGGCTTTGCATTGCTGTAACCCAAGTGTTTTGGTGATAACAGGGTCTATTATTAGTCTCCAGTTACGTGCCCTGCCACCAAGTGCGAACGCACGATAAGCAAACCTAATACCATCCTCATCATCATCATCACCAGCGAAAATAGTACACTGATTAGCAGCGAGTCCAACAGCATTTCCATTACTACGTGCGAATTCCAAGAAGGCTTCGAGTTTCTCACGATGCGTCTCGATATAGTCACCAATAAATTCGTCTTGAATTAATGGTAACGCAGGTGTCTGTTCGTTAGGTATTACTTGGAACTCCATAAATCTTCTAATTTTTTTATATGACTCAACATTTCTACTATTTTCTCATATATCTCGACATTCGGATATTTATAATGTCTGCTTCCACAAGTCGTACACTGAACACTTTCTTGTTTGTGAAGGATATCTGATTTCTGGTATCGGATTTCCCACCAGATTCTTCCGCAATCATGTTCATGGTGGATATCGTCACGACATATATACGAGTAGGTATCAGGATGTTCTTTTTCATACTTCTCACACCACTGGTTAAATTCCAAAACAGTGATACTGTCCTTCTTGTAGTGTTCGAATGCCATTTGCATCGCATCCCATGTGTCGAGTTCTTTCATTTCTTAACGTTTAAGGCATCGTTAATATATTCTTCTCGGTTCACCCATTCACGGGTTTCCATGTCAAATATAGTAAAAAATTCGTTAATTATTGCAAGACTGTGGGTAGAAACTATTAATTGATTCCCAAATTTACTTGCGGATTTCTTAATTTTATTGGCTAATCTGATTTGATTTCCAAGACTCAATGCGGTTTCAGGTTCATCCATACAGATAACATAACCACCTTTGGCGTTATCAAGGATGTAATCAAGTGCAGGGAGCATTGACTCACCATGAGATTCTTCCTGTGCCCAGAATAATTGCGCACCCATCTGCACCATGTTTGAGGGAGTTATCATATTTGGAATTGCTACCACAGGATTGTCTTTCTCACCATCGAAAAACACGGAGTTCTTGTAGGTTAGGTTGCCATCCACTTGGATGTGACCTTTGTAATCGTTCTGATAACGAGCAAGATAATCCTCTTCATCTTTATATTTATCGTGTAAATCAAAGATGTCGGCAAATGGTGTGCCTCTATAATTCTTAAGTAAAGACAGTAGGGTTGACTTACCACTACCATTTTCACCCACAATGATGTTGACATTGGTAAACTCAATTTCCAATCCCTTGGGGAACAAGTCGAACATCACATAAGGTTTGGTCTCCCTGTCATGTTTCTTGGGTACTACTCTGCGATACGGAAACCGTTTCTGAGTCTTCTTTTCAAGAAGCAGGTCGTAGCGTTCAGGGAATGTAATTGAATTTATCATTCGGTTTCATCAATTAATTTCAGGATGTTTCTGGTGATGTCGTTCTTCAACCTCATCCTAACGATGTGGTCATTACCAGTAGTCAGAGTTGGTTCAACATGCAGAACACCAACAATCATTTCAACTGCTTCCTGAACTCTCTGGAAGTCTTCTTGTTTGATGTCACGGTCTAAGGTGACTGTAAATCCTTTAACTCTTGCCATAATATCTGTTTTCTACTTATACGAAGATAATAAAAATTTGTTACAATTATGTGCCTGTTCTTTTAATCGTACCCCAACCTGTTTTTCCTCTAATGACTTGGATGTTCCCAACTACTGAGAAGAACGCAATCATGGGATAGAGTAATGGTTCAATGAATGCGATTCCCAATAATTTAAGTACATCTCGTTTCCTATCATACTTGTGGAATGTAAGTTCTTCAAACAATACAGACCAAAACGACATGAAAATTGAGAATGAATAGATAAAGGCGTACAACAGGAAGAACGTCCTCCAATCAATAACACCATCGATTCCCAAGTAAACGGTGAAACCCACCCCAATGAATGCAAATAATGGAGCCAACCACTCGAAGAACATCCAAAACGGATAACCAAGCATACCTAACTTACCATATTTCTTATTCAAAAAGATTACGCTATGCTTATTTAAAGTAGAAACCAAACCCCTGGTCCATCTAGTTCTCTGCGCCTTCAATGATTTCAAATCAGAAGGTACTTCGGTCCAACACAATGGGTCAGGAATATATGTTACGATGTATTTCTCACCTTTCTCAGCCATGTATCTTCTCATACGCACCACGAGTTCCATGTCTTCACCGATTTCATTGATGTCATATCCACCTGCACCAATAATGGTTTCTTTATCAAACATACCCATAGCACCCGATATCAACATCAGTCCATCCAACTGACTCCAAGCCATCCTACCAAGCAGGAACGCACGTGTGTATTCCAATACCTGCCATGCAGCCAAGAAGTTCTTGGGTAGGTTGATTTTCTTAATCCTACCGTTCTCAACATCACAGGAGTTCAGGATTCTAACCACACCGCCAGTAGCAATCACCTTCTTTTTCTTTTCCTCAAGAAACGGCTTAACGAGTTTTGTAATTGAATCGGGTTCGATGATGGAATCTGCATCGATTGTCACAACCAAGTTGTTCTTACTGACGTTGAGTCCTGCATTGAGACTGTCTGACTTACCACCGTTATTCTTGTTAATAACTGTTAACTTGGCGAACTGCTTATTCTTTGACTTATATACTCCTTTAATCCTTTCACAAGGAAGTCGGTAGTCAAAGAAATAATTGGTTTTAACCAAACCAAATTCCTTCTTAACAATTTCGAAGGTCTTATCGGTTGAACCATCATTAATTAAAATCACCTCAAAGTTACGATAGTGTAGATTGAGTAGTGTCTTCACACTGTTTATAATACTCGCACTCTCGTTATATGCAGGGACAAGAATTGATACCGATGGTGAGAGCGGAGAGTCCGCAATATACCCATAATTGGTATAGGTGTTTTTCTTGTTATAGATTCTCAACTTCTTTATTGAAAAGTACCCCAATCCGAAATACCATATGAAAAGAAGTAAGGTGAAGAAAAATACAAAATTTATAAAAAACCACATAATTTCTATTTTTTTAGTTAATACGATTATCTAATACGTGTTTGATAAGGATTTTATAATCCCTATAATCCGAATCCAACATCTTCTGTAAGGCAATGACACCCACATCATCACAATTACGAATAGCTTTCACGCCTTCAATTTGTAACTGTGTATCTTCTTCCCCATCAACCACGTGTTGTAGGAATTGGATTGTTTTGGGATTATTCATCTTCCCTAAAGACTTCACGACTTCCAATTTATTATAATATGGTTCGTCTTTATATATTTTCTTCAGGTCAGTACTAAGAGCAGATAGTTTCAAGTCACCAACAACTTCAATGGCAAACCTTGCCACTTCTTCATTGGGGTGATAGAGCATATTCCGAAGGTTCTCCACGTCCTCCACTTGGTTGTATTCTCTTGTCATTCTGAGACAAAACATCCCAACATCATGGTTATCAGAAACCAACCATTTTGAGAAGTCAGGAACCTCCATGTTAGATTCCATCATGAGTTCATGTAATGTGATTTGTTCCCACGTAGAAAACTCGTGGTCGAGATGCTCAAGGAACTCAAATGGATTTTTATTGTCACTCAGCCTCACCATAGCGATTTGAGCCTCCATTCTCAATGTATCATTCTTAGCATTGATGTTCTTCAGAATGAGATTATTGAAATGTTTTATTTCAAGATGTGAAAGTTCTTTCATCGCCTTGATTTTATTATGCCATTTCCGACTCTTCAATTTCCTCTCGGTTTCAAATAGAAGACCCATGCTCAGATAAAACTCCCTGAGTAATCCCAACTTGTCCTTCGGTAACATCAATGCGACATCAATTATTTGATTGGTGAGGATGGCTTTTTTAAATTCACTATTACAGATTTTCTTAAATTCCTCGGCTTCATCGAAAGTCATCCCATTTCCTTCAAGAGCATCAAGAATCTTACTCTGATACACTTCAGTAAGTTCTGACTTGAGCTTTGCACGTTTTTCCATCTTTCTCCTGTTCACCAAAACGAAAACCAAGATGACGAATATCACAACAAAGCACGTAACGATTGAGCCAATCAAGACGTTGATGAATGCGAAACCGCTTCCAAAAATAATGAATTGTTTCGAGATGATACCCTCAACATTTCCACCGTTCACATTTTCTAAAATGAGTGAACTGTATTTGGATTGTAACATAAAACTGACAACGAAGAGTATTGTCATTATTACTATCGGAACTATTAGCTTAAATTTTCTCATGACTACCTGATGTTAAAAATTAGACCCAAACCAAAACTATATCGGTTTCTCCATTGGTCTTCGAGATATTCTTCGTAGCTGTAAGTGAAACCTGCTCTAATTTGCATTTTTTGTTTAAAAATACTCTGCACATATCCCACCTTAACAGTTCGTGCGTCTAATGTTGTAAGGTCAGCAGGTAACAGAAATGGTGCGTCTTGTGCCGAACCAATACCGAAACCAAGTTGGAAGTAATTGATGTCTTTAAAGAAGACTCTTCCTGTTAGCGTATAAGTCAGTGTTACTTTGGGGTCTGTTAGATAGAAATAGGTTTTGAACTCAAGCCAATACCTACTGAAATAGTTTTCCAATCCCAAATTTAAAATAGTTGCTGTCTCATCAAAGAAGTAGTGGCTACCACCACCTGAAATCAAGAAGTTTGCAGGTAGTTTCTGCCATAACTCATACATTAATCTATGATTCGGAAATACCTCGTCTTGACTATAAGCGTAGTTCAACCACATCGTGGTAGATTTATTCTTTGTTAGACTCTGATAATAATCGATTTCGAATTGTTTACATCCACCGACATTGGTTTCACCACTCAAATAACCCAAATTGAACTTACCATATATTGCAGTAAGGTCTCCTTTATACCCGAACCCAACATTATAAATATTGAAGTTACGTTGGTATGGTTCTGAGTATGTATCACCCTCATATCCAACTAGGATTTGGTAATGCCCCTTTTCTTGTGCGCTCACCCCTATCAGAAGTAATAAGAACACACTCATCATTAGTAATTTTTTCATCGAAATTAATTTAAAGTTAAAATTTTATGGTTTATATTTCAATTATAATTCTGTCTCAATCACTTTCGAATTCATCATAATATCATTAAAAACATCAGCGAGTTTCTGATTTATTTCTTCTGTTGTTTCGGTTTGAATCACAACGGCAGGGAAATCTGCATGATATGCAGTATATCCCCCGTCTTTCGGGTCTTTAATTGCTATTATTTTCATTTTTCAATTCGTTTTTAACTATTTTTTGTTGCGTCCAGTGTCCGTGATTATTCTGTACGTGATTTTTCCGTACATATTTTCCACAAACATCTCGGAATTCGCTGTAATGATATTCTCTAGCAAGTCTAATCACATATCCCTCAATGGTATTAGGACTGTCTTCCATTTTCTGATTGAGTTCTTGGATATATTCGATGTCATAGAGTCCATCGTAGATGACAGGGATGGGTTCAACACCTAAGAGTTCAAACCATTCCATAGTGGTGTCCCAATCCAAACACATATTTCTTTCATCCCAAATGCTGAATGCATAGAAGTAAGACTTCAATGCGTTACCAAGTTCTTTGGTGTAATGAAT
>Ga0307376_10003179_pt1 | contig 15438 bp, 9 predicted proteins | sample TR2MG_FD_202536 | JGI IMG/M metagenome (GOLD analysis project Ga0307376, IMG submission 202536) | Soil microbial communities from Risofladan, Vaasa, Finland - TR-2 | ecosystem: Environmental > Terrestrial > Soil > Coastal area > Acid sulfate soil | place: Finland: Risofladan, Vaasa | collected...
GTTGCCCTTATCATCATTGCACTTCTTGCAGGCGATGACCAAATTCGAGACCCGGTCCGTGCCCTTCGGCCCGTGGTCCGGGTTCCTTGGAACCACGTGCTCCACGTTCAGAACAGGGTCTCCGGAGGCACCCCGACAGTAAGCGCATAGGCGGGCAAATTTCTGCAGCAGGTACTCCCGCACCTCGTACCCGGCCAAGGTACCCTGCTGGTACTCGACGCCGGAGATGTCCGGATTCTCCATCAGTTGGGTATCGAACCGGATCAACTCCATCGCGATCGCGGTGATGGGCAGGAGCTGGCGCATCTTACACACCCAGGACAAAGTCTCCTCCACCCGGGCCCGGAGCGAAGGCGGCAGCCACGCCTCCCGGAGACCGTTGTCAACGAACCGCCCGGCCTCATGGCACGGACGGCAGTACCGGCTGCCGTGTTTCGCGTTCCGGCCACAGGCGGCACACTTCTCCGGGTGCCGATTGTTGAACCGGGGTTCCCGATACCGGGTCTTCCGGTTCCTGCGGCTCCGGCGTTGCTCCCGCCGGGCGTCCAGGTTTCCCTTGATGTCCGTCCGGTGTCGACATTCATAGCAGCCTATGGTTACTTTACCGTCCCGGACCACCGCACCCCCGGTTACTTTCGACCCGGGATCCAGCTTCATGTCGAGGGGTTGCAGAACACTGTCCTCAACCAAGCGGTCTTTCAGTCTGATCGTGAACGGAGCCATCTTGTGGACCACCGCCCGGCCGTGCTCCAAAAGTAGCCGGGCCCGTTTCTCGCTACATGGCATTAATGGTTTTTTGCGCTTGTCGAGTACATAAACCACATGATTTCATCCTTTCTCTCCTTTCGGAGATCCCTTACGGGACCGGTTCCGCGCCGGGCTCGACACCCGGCATCTCTCCTCGCCGATGTTATCCCGGCTTTGCGCCGGCGGCACTGCTCGCATATAGTACGGTGATTACTGTGAATATGCTGTGTCCATTGTTACATCCACCCCTGCTCGCTGTTTAACCGCCGACGGCAGCTCCTGGAACTGGAGAAGCATCCCAGGGTGCCGGGACCGGAATAACGTAGTCTGCTCGCTCGGAGATCCCGGCAGACTTGGGCTGGTCATAGCGCCCTTGCGGGCTTTCTCGCCTAAATCCGGAGACTGTCGGAGGAGGACCTCCTCAAGCCCCCGGCTTTAGCCGTGGGGTCTATGACCAATCCTTTTTAGCCGGCAACGTTTTTAAGCAATTCCTTGATTTTCTTTTCCACCCGGAAGGGAATCAGGCCCATCCGTCCGGCGCGCCCCTGCCCGGCCAGCACCAGTTCCAGCACGGCCCGACCCAGAAGCTCCGGGTCATGCCTCAGCAGGTCTCCTTCCCGCAGAAGGCGTCCGCCGACCACCCGCACGCCCAGCGCCTCCAGGGCGGCCAGGTCCACCTGCACCGGCGCGGATCCCTCTTCCCGGTAGCGCTCCAGCACCTTTCCCGGGGCCGGCTGCTGGTTCACCAGGACGCAGTTCACCTTCAACGGGGCGTGGGCCAATATGGCCCGGAAGTGGTCCGCCGCCGTGTAGCCGGCCGTTTCGCCCGGCTGGGTCATCACGTTCACCACATATATTTTGATGCCCGGGGCCTGGTTTATAGCCTCGGGAATCCCTTCCACCAGCAGGTTGGGGATGACGCTGGTGTACAGGCTGCCCGGGCCCAGCACTACCGCGTCAGCTTCCCGGATGGCCGCCAATACTTCTGCCGGCGGCCGGCAGGGAGCCGGTAACAGAAACACCCGCTCGACCGGCAGGGGACTCCGGGCAATGTGACACTGTCCCTTGAGGACACTGCCATCGGCCAGGACGGCGCCCAGAACCACGTTGGCCAGGGTCACCGGCAGCACCCGGCCCCTAACCGCCAGTACCTTAGAGAGGCCCTGCACGGCCGCGAAAAAGTTACCGGTCACCTCGGTCAGGGCCGCCAGCATCAGGTTGCCCAGGCTGTGCCCAGCCAGTTCCCCTGTCCCGAAACGGTACTGCAAAACTTTTTCCATCAATGTTTCCTTGTCCGCCAGGGCGATCAGGCAATTCCGGATGTCCCCGGGGGGCAGGATACCCAGATCCTCGCGCAACCGGCCCGAACTACCACCGTCATCGGCCACCGACACCACCGCCGTGATGTTGGCGGTGTACGCTTTAAGTCCCCTCAAAAGCACCGAGAGGCCGGTGCCGCCCCCGATCACCACGATGCGCGGACCACGCTTCAGGTAGCGCCGGGCAAAGATGATGTCCACCAGGCGGCTTTGTTCCTCCGGCAGGAGAACCGTGACCACCGACCGGAAGGCCCGGTACAGGCCGGCCAGCAAAAGCGCGAAGCCGAGCAGGGCGAGCAGAGCCCCGGCTCCAAACCATTCCAGACTGTGGCGGCTCGGTCCCAGCACCGCCGCGGCGATCTGGGCGTTCTGGAAGAAGGAACCCGCCACCAGGAGTAACATCATCCCCGCCAGGGCCAGAATAAGCCACCTCTTCACCCGCAGGCCGGGATAGAGCCACTTCATTATTCTCAATCAACGAGCCCGCCCTTCAAACCCGGTTGACGTCACGGTGCCGGACCCTCACCCGGAAACCCCGCTCCTTGAAGATTTCGCCCAGCCGGTTGGCCAGGGCCACCGAGCGATGCATGCCGCCCGTGCAACCGATGGCGATCATCAGCGTCGTTTTTCCTTCCTTGGTGTAAAAGGGGATCACGTATTCAATAAGATTTATGAACCTTTTCATGAACTCGACTGTTACCGGAGAAGCAAAGACGTAGTCAGCCACCGGCGCATCGTTACCGGTGAAAAGTTTCAACTCGGCCACATAGTGGGGGTTGGGGAGAAAGCGCACATCCATCACCAGATCCGAGTCGAGCGGTATCCCGTACTTGAACCCGAAGGAAACCACTGTAACCAGCAGGCCGCCGGTGTCGGGCCCCTCGCCGAAGACACTGGCCAGTTCGTCCTTCAGTTGGCGGCTGGTGAGGTCCGAGGTGTCGATGATCTTATGGGCCCGTCCCTTGAGCTCTTCCAGTCGGCGGCGTTCCTCCCTTATCCCGGTCAGGATTTCCGTGGAAAGGGGGTGGCGGCGGCGTGTTTCCTTGAAGCGGCGTACGAGGGCCTCGTCGGACGCGTCCAGGAACAGGATTTCGTAGCGTACGCCGCTGCGGTCCAGGTCGGCCAGCACCTCGAACAGGGTGTCGAAAAACTCGCCGCCCCGGATATCAACCACCAGGGCGACATTGCTTATCCGGCCGGCCGTCTGCGCCAGGAGTTCCCCAAACTTGGGAATGAGGGCCGGGGGCAGGTTGTCGACGCAGAAGAACCCCAGGTCCTCCAGGCTACGCAAGGCCTGCGTCTTCCCCGCCCCGGACAGCCCGGTTACAATTACCAGTCTGGGCTGGGTTATGATAAACACCTCCTAATGACGGATTCGCGACCGGGTTAAATTGACTTAAGATAGAGTACGGCATCCCCCCGACTTACGGCACCGTTCACGGGCGGGTCGGGCGGAAAAAAAGTGGCGCGACCTCAGAGTTTGGCCAGCTCTTTCTTCAGGCGCTCGATCACCGGTACCGGCCCGGGGTCGATGCCGTAGAGAGCCGCCAGGTAGACGCTGGTGTAATCACCCCGGTAGATGAGGTCGTAGGTACGGGCAAGCCGGCCCTCACCCCTGGCCGTCAATTCAGTTACGTCAACCTGTTCCGCGATGATCCGCCGGGTGATGTCCATCCTGAGGCCTACCCGGGGATGGTCGCCCGCATCACGTAAAAGCACGACCGACAGGAGTTTCAGCGCCTCGCCCGGACCGGTAAAGCCGTTGATCTCGTTATGGTTCAGCTCCGGCAGGATACTCCAGTAGGCCGGGGCCTTGGCGTTTTCGTTGATCTGCCCCTTGAAGCGCAGGGCCACCACCTCGGTGGTACCGGCCGTACCCCAAATGACGGGCAGCTTGCCGACCAGGCGCCGGGCCAGTTGTTTGGCCGGATTTGTCTCTTCCGGGACGGCCGGACCGATCTCCTCCCGCACCCCGGCCAGGTGGGTGACCAGTTCGGCTACCTCGGCACCCGGGTCGTCCACCAGGCCCAGCCGGTGCAGCACCTTCAGCATGGGCAGGAAGAGGTAACCGGTGGCCGAACGCGGCGAGATGCCGCCGGGCACGGTGATGACGGGCACGCCGTCCGAGGCGGCCATTTCCTTGAGCCGGCCGCCGGAGGTGAGGGCCACCACCCGGGCCCCCTTTTCCCGGGCCCCGGCATAGGCGGAAAGGGTCTCCTCGGTATTGCCCGAGTAACTGACACAAAAGACCAGGCTGTCCTCACCCACAAAGGCGGGCAGGCGGTAGTCGCGGTTGACCAGCACCGGCACGGCCAGGCGGCCGGCGGCCCAGACCCGCAGCAGATCCCCCCCGATCGCCGACCCGCCCAACCCCGTGACCACCACGTTGCTCAGGGGACCGGTATCGGGAAACGTCACCCCGTCCGCCAGAGCCCAGGCCCGGGTACACTGCTCCGGCAGATCCCAAAGCGCGCCCAAGGCGCCGATGGAATCCAGGGCGGTTAAGGCATTCTGATCATCGAGTATGTTGCTCACGTCAAAGCACCCCTCCTGTATTTTTCTTCCAGGGGCGGTCTCTTCTCCAGCACTTCCTCCACCCAGGCCCGCAGCACCTCGCCCACGCCCCAGGCCTGGGCGAAACAACCCCGGGGAACCAGCGGCTCGTCGCCGTCGAAGATTTCGGCGATGTAGCCCACCCCCTGTTCGTCGAGGTGCTGCCTGAAGGGGTCCAGCAAACGGGCCGCCCGGACCCGGCTGGCGCTTGAGTAGCCGTTGACTTTCCGGTAAGCGGTCACAAAGGGTCCGATGAGCCAGCTCCAGACCGTTCCCTGGTGGTAAGCGCTGTCGCGCGCACACTGATCACCCTGGTAGCGGCCCTTGAAGCGGGAATCATCCGGGGCCAGGCTGCGCAGCCCGTAGGAAGTGTAAAGGCTGCGCCAGACCCGGCCCACCATCCGGCGGGCCGCTTCCCCTTCCGCCACGGCAAACGGCAGGCTGACCGCCAGGATCTGGTTAGGTCGTAAAGACGCGTCCGGCCCGTCCTTGCCCAGGCAGTCGTAGAAATAACCGTCGTTCCAGAAGAGCCGCTGAAAATTCTCGCGCACTCGTTCGGCCAGTTCCCCCGCACCGGAATCTTCGCCACGGAGAGCGGCCAAACCTTCCAGAACTTTCAAAGCGTTGTACCAAAGAGCCTGAATTTCCACCGGCTTGCCGCGGCGGGGCGTCACCACCCAGTCCCCTACCTTGGCGTCCATCCAGGTCAGTTGGACCCCCGTCTGGCCGGCCCGGATCAGCCCGTCGTCATCCATGCCGATGCCGAAGGAGGTGCCGTCCCGGTAATGGTGAAAGATGTCCTGCAGCACCGGATAGATCTCTTCCCGCACGAAGGCCAGGTCACCGGTATAGGCCAGGTAGCGGTCCACGGCGTAAAAGTACCAGAGGGAGGCGTCCACCGTGTTGTACAGCGGCGTCTCGGCGCCGGCGCCGAAGGCGTTGGGGATCAGGCCGTCCTTACAGTAGCGGGCAAAGGTACCCAGGATCTCCCGCGCCGCCTCGTAGCGTCCGGTCACCAGGGTCAGACCGGGCAGGGCGATCATGGCGTCGCGCCCCCAGTCGGTGAACCAGGGGTAGCCGGCCACCACCGTACTGGCGGAGGTGGAGCGCCGGGTGACCACAAAGGCGTCGGCCGCCTTCACCAGCCGGGTGGCCAGGGTACCGGAAAGCCCCGAGCGCCGCACCAGGCCGGCTTGCCGGTCCTGTTCCGCCGGCCACACGCCGGCCGGGTCGGGACAGGGCCCGTTTTCCACGGTCGCCACGAAGTGAAAGACGGTTTCTTCGCCGGCCGGGCATTCCACCCGGAACTGGCCCGGCCGGAAATGGTCCTCCCGGGCGTCCTCCCCCCGCTCGCGTTCCACCGCGTAGCTGAGGCCGTAATACCAGTCGGCGCCTGGTAGAAACTCCCCCCTCGTAACGGAAAGGGAAAGCGGCGGCACCGGCAGGCGTCCCCTGACCTGTACTCCCCCGGGCACCCTTGTTACCGCAAAGTCCACCTGGCCCCGCCGGGTCAGGTCGTGGTAACCGCGACAGTTCACCATGGGCTTCAGGTAGAGGGTGGCGGCAGCCCCGGCGCAAAACACCCGGTAGGAAACGACGGTGGTGTTTTGCCCCCGTACCATGGCGATGCGCTTCTCCAGTCGAACGTCCGCCATACTGTAGACGAAGACGGGCAAGGGGTCCACACCCACTGACTGCAGGTGTTTGAAACCGTCCTCCCACAGGCGGCCGTCCACCTCGTTGGCGGCCAGGTTGTAGCCGGTGCCGTCCGACTCCAGGTACTCGTCCAGCTTGGCCAAAAGCAGCCAGCGTTCCCCGGGCGGGTTCAGGGCGGCCAAAAGCAGGCCGTGATATTTACGGGTATTGGCCAGCGCCAGGGTACCGGCGGCAAAGCCGCCGATGCCGTTGGTCACCAGCCATTCGCGGCTGGTAGCGCGTTCGAAGGTGGCCAAATCGCCCTTACCGAAAAACACCGCTTTTCCCCCTATCCTTGCGTACCAAAGGCCAGGGCTACCGCGCCGACGACGCCGGAGTCTCCCCCCAGCCGGGCCGGCACCAGGCTGACCCGCTCCCAGGCCGGACCATAAGCGTGCCGCGCCGCCTCCTCCCGGGCCGTGGCCAAAAAAGCCGGCCCGCTGGCCATTACGCCGCCGCCCACGACTACCACCCGGGGGTTGAGCAGCGTGATGACGCCGGCCAGTCCCCGCCCCAGATTGACAGCCGCGGCCCGCAGGATGGCGGCGGCCGCAGCGTCGCCCTGCCGGGCGGTCTCGGCCACAGTCTGCGCGGTGATGGCCCCGGGCTCCAGCCGGCGCAAGCCAGAGCCGCCGCCCCGGGCCACCAGTTCCCGGGCCTCCCGGGCAATGGCCGTACCGGAAGCCAGGGCTTCCAGACAGCCCCGCCGTCCGCAGCTGCACAGCGGTCCGTCCCGGTCCAGGATCATGTGGCCGATCTCCCCCGCGCCGCCCGCGCTACCGTGGTAGATGCGGCCGTCCAGGATCAGGCCTCCGCCGATGCCGGTGGACACGGTGACGTAGACCAGGTGGCTTTCGTTTTGCCCGGCCCCCCGGACGCACTCGCCCAGAGCGGCCAGGTTGGCGTCGTTGTCCACGAAGACCGGCACGCCCAGGCGCTCCCGCAACATCTCTCCCAGGGGCACGTTGCGCCACCCAAGGTTGGGCGAATGATACACCAGGCCGGTGGTATGGTCCAGCGGCCCCGGCGATCCCACGCCCACAGCCGCCAGGGGAACCCCGGCGGCCACTTGCCGGACGCTATCCACCAGGCGGCCGATGACCGCTGCGGGGCCGTCCGCGGCCTTTGTCGCCACCTTGATTCTGGCCAGTATGTTGCCGCCGGTATCAGCCAGGGCGGTCAGGATCTTGGTGCCCCCCAGGTCTACCCCCGCCACATAATCCACCGTTACACCCCGCTCCCGAGAACGAAGCGCTCTACGGCCAAAGCCACGCCGTCGCAGTCGTTGGCAGCGGTCACGTAATCCGCGTGCGCCTTGATCTCCGGACGGGCGTTGCCCATCACCACGCCGATGCCGGCGTACTCCACCATATCCAGGTCGTTGTAACTGTCACCCACCGCCATGACCTCCTCCCGCCGGATGCCGAAAAGGCCGGCCACTTTGGCCAGGGCCTGCCCCTTGCTGGCCTCCCGGTGGGAAAACTCCAGGAAATGCGGTTTGGATTTGGTTATGTTCAAACGGTCCCCCACTACCGGCATCAGCTCGCGAGCCAACGCATCAAGCTGCTCCTCATCGGCGATCACCAGCACCTTGGTTGGATCCTGGGACAGGAAGTTCAAAAGGTCGCCCACGGCCTCCACATTCACCCCCGACAGGGCGGCGTACCGCCGGACCTCTTCGGTCAGGGAAGCGACGTAAAGGGAGTCGTCCAGGTAAACATTGATGTGGTAGCCCAAAGGCACTACCCGGGCGATCACCTCCCGCGCCAATTCCAGCTGCAGGGGAAGGTGTTGGATCACTTCCCCTGCCGGCCATTTGACCAGGGCCCCCTGGTAGGCTATGACCGGATCGACCAGGCCTAACTCCGTGGCCTTTGCTTGCGCGGAACGGAACATGCGGCCGGTAGCCAAAACCACCCGCACCCCGCTGGTACGGGAGCGTTCCAGCGCCTCCCGGTTGCGCGGGGAGATGGTCAGGTCGGACCCCAGCAGGCTGTCATCCAAATCTACCGCCAAAAGTCTTATCTTATTCGTTGCCAAGGAACCCCCCACCCCTATAACTTGCCGCCGGCGCGGTAATCTTACTCGGCGGGTCCGCCCGCCCGGAAAAAGCGGTAAACCTGCCCGGCCACCGCGCGGTTCATACCCGGTACGCGGCACAGGTCCTCCAGGCCGGCCTCCCGGATGGCCTGCAGGGAGTCGAACGCCTGGAGCAGAGCCCGGCGGCGGACGGGTCCCACCCCGTCTATCTCCTCCAGCACCGACTGCAGGCTCTTTTGGCGCCTGGCCCGGTGATAGGTTATCGCAAAGCGGTGGGCCTCGTCGCGCACCCGCTGGAGCAGGTGCAGGGCCGGGGCATCCCGCGAAAGAAGCACCTCGGTCCCACCGGCCAGAATGATCGTTTCCTCCCGCTTGGCCAGGCCTACGGCGGGTATGGCCACACCGGCATTCCCCAGAACCTTCTCCACGGCACTCAACTGACCCCGCCCGCCGTCGACCAGGATCAGGTCCGGTAAGGGCAGAAAGGCTTGGTCTCCGGCCAGCCCCCTGGCCAGACGCCTCTCCATCACTTGCGCCAGCGCCGCGTAATCGTCCGGCCCGGCCCCCACCTTGAAGCGCCGGTAGAGGGACGGGTCGGGCCGGCCCCCGGTCGCCACCACCATGACGCCCACCTGTTCTGTGCCGGAAGTATGGGAAATGTCGTAACCCTCCACACGCTCCGGCGGGCCGGACAGCGAGACCAGTGCGGCCAGTTCCGCCAATTCCGTTTGTTCCCGCTGCCGCTGCCCGCTCCTTTTCTCCTCCGCCAGGGCCAGGGCGGCGTTTTTTCCGGCCAGAGTCAGCAGGTCCTTCTTTTCCCCGCGACGCGGCACGGTGATGATCACCCGGTGCCGCGCGGACTCAGTCAGCCACTTGACCAGGGCCGGTATTTCTTCCTTGAGCACGGCGCCGACCACCAATTGCGGCGGTACGACAGCGGCGTTAAGATAAAACTGCTTTAAAAAAGCCGTCACTATTTCGGCGTCAGACATCTCCCCGGGCGGTTCCAGGGGGAAGTGGTCATGCCCGACCACCCTTCCTTCCCGGACGTAAAAGACCGTCACCACGGCCAGGGTGCCTTTCTGCACGAGGGCCAGAACATCCAGGTCGTCTCCTTGCAGCCGGGAAACCTTTTGTTTCTCCAGCACCTCACCGATGGCCCTGATCTGGTCCCGCAGGAGAGCCGCCTGTTCGAACGCCAGGTTTTGGACCGCCTCTTCCATCCGTCCGGTCAGCCGCGCCACAACCTTCTCCTGCTTGCCCTCCAGGAACTGGCAGACGTCCTCCACCAGGTTAAGGTATTCACCGCGGTCCACCCCGCCGGTACACGGGCCCAGGCAGCGTTTGATGTGATAGTTCAGGCAGGGACGGGCTTTCGCTTTTAAGACCGCTTGGCGGCAGGTCCGCAAGGGGAAAAGACGTTTCAGCAGGTTTAAGGTTTCGTGCACCGCTCCCGTATGGGTATAGGGCCCGAAATACCGGGATCCGTCCTTGGCCAGGCGCCGGGTCAGGAAGACCCGCGGGTATTCCTCCGCCAGGGTCACCTTGAGGTAGGGGTAGCTTTTGTCGTCCTTTAAATTGACGTTGTACTTGGGCCGGTGCTCCTTGATCAGGTTGGACTCCAGGACCAGGGCTTCGACCTCGGAATCGGTGACGATGTATTCCAGGTCCCGGATGCGCTCCACCAGGGACCCAATGCGCGGCCCGTGGTCGCGCTTGATAAAGTACTGGCGGACCCGGTTCTTGAGGGAACGGGCCTTGCCCACATAGACCGTGCGGCCGGTTTCGTCCTTGAAGAGGTAGACGCCCGGCGTAGCGGGCAGATTACGCAGTTTTTCGCGCAGGTCCATGTTCAGTCACCTACAGGGCCTGGCGGCGCCGGCTCCCGCCCAGGAGCGGGGCCAGATACTGGCCCGTGTAGGAACCGGAACAAGCCGCCACTTCCTCCGGTGTCCCGCAGGCCACCACCCGGCCGCCGGCCTCGCCGCCTTCCGGACCCAAATCGATTATGTAGTCGGCCGTCTTGACAACGTCCAGGTTGTGTTCGATGACCACCACCGTGTCACCGTTCTCCACCAGGCGGTGCAGCACCTGGAGCAGGCGGTCCACGTCGGCCACGTGCAGGCCGGTGGTCGGCTCGTCCAGAATGTAGAGGGTGCGCCCGTTGGAGCGGCGGGACAGTTCGGTGGCCAGCTTGACCCGCTGTGCTTCGCCGCCGGACAGTTCGGTGGCTGGCTGCCCGAGACGGACGTAGCCCAGACCCACGTCCTGCAGGGTTTTGAGCTTGTTATGGATGCGGGGCAGGTGGGCGAAGAACTCCGCGGCCCGGTCCACCGTCATATTGAGGATGTCGGCGATGGAACAACCCTTGTACTTGACTTCCAGCGTCTCCCGGTTGTAGCGGCTGCCGCCGCAGACCTCGCAAGGAACGAAGACGTCGGGCAGGAAATGCATCTCGATGCGGATGATTCCGTCCCCCTGGCAGGCCTCACAACGGCCCCCCCGCACGTTGAAGCTGAAGCGGCCGGGCTGGTAGCCCCGTACCTTGGCCTCCGGCAACTGGGCGAAAAGATCGCGGATGTGGGTGAAAACCCCGGTGTAGGTGGCCGCGTTGGACCGGGGTGTCCGGCCGATCGGCTGCTGGTCCACGTCGATCACCTTTTCCAGATGGACCAGGCCGTCGATAGAAGCAAAACCTTCCGCCCGCTCGCGGGCGCCGTTCAAACGGTGGGCCAGGTGCCGGTACACGATGTCGTTGACCAGGGTGCTCTTGCCCGAACCGGAGACTCCGGTGACGCAAACGAACAAGCCGAGGGGAAAGTCCACCGAGATGTCTTTCAGGTTATATTTTCTGGCCCCGGCCACCGAGAGGATCCGGCCGTCGGGCACGCGGCGCACCGGCGGTACGGGAATGGCCCGCCGGCCGGAAAAGTACTGGCCGGTCAGGGACAACGGCTCGGCCATGATGTCGTTCAGCTTGCCGGCCGCCACCAGGCGACCGCCCTGTTCGCCTGCCCCGGGTCCGATGTCGATGACCCAGTCGGCTGCGCGAATGGTTTCCTCGTCGTGTTCGACCACCACCAGGGTGTTACCAAGATCCCGCAGGCGCACCAGGGTATCGATCAGGCGCCGGTTATCCCGCTGGTGCAGGCCGATGGTCGGTTCGTCCAGGATGTACAAAACCCCGACCAGACCCGATCCCACCTGGGTGGCCAGGCGGATGCGCTGGGCCTCGCCGCCCGACAGGGTGCCCGAATGCCTCTCCAGGGTCAGGTAGTCCAGGCCCACGTCGATCAAAAAGCCCAGGCGCTCGTTTATTTCCTTGATGACCTGGCGGGCGATGGTTTCGTCCCGCTTGCCGAACCGCAGGGAGAGGAGAAAATCCCGGGCTGCCGCTATGGAAAAGGCGCTTACCTGGGAGATGTTGAGCCCGCCAACCTTTACCGACAGGGCCTCCGGCTTCAACCGGGCCCCCTGGCAGGCCGGACAGGGCCGCCGGGCCATGTACCGCTCGATCTCCTCGCGGATGCGCTGAGATCCTGTGTCGTGATGGCGCCGGTTCATCATGGGAATGAGGCCGTCAAAGCGTACCCCCCCCTGACGCCCTCCCCACCAGCCGTCCTGATTCTTCAGGGTTACCGGCCGGTTCCCGGACCCGTACAGAATGACGGTCATCTGCTCGGGCGGCATTTCTTTGACCGGACGCCCAATGTCGATGCCGAAGTGTTCGCCCAGGGCCTGAAGCGGAAAGTTGCCGAAATAGTTGTCGGGATTGTACAGAAGGGGGATGGCGCCATCCGCCAGGGAAAGGTCGCCGTCCACGACAACCAGGTCCGGATCGACTTCCTGTTTGAAGCCCAGTCCGGTACACTTTTCGCACGCCCCGAAAGGGCTGTTGAAGGAAAAAAGCCGCGGCGACAACTCACCCACGGAAAAGCCGCATTCCGGACAGGCGGCCCGGGCGGAAAACAGTGTTTCCGGCCCCTCTTCGGGCACAACCAGGGCCAGCCCGCCCCCCTTGTCCAGGGCCACTTCCAGCGACTCGGCCAGGCGGGTGGCTACTCCCTCCTTCAGGACTAGGCGGTCCACCACCACTTCCACGGTATGCCGTTTATTCTTCTCCAGATGCAGCGGTCCGTCCAGTTCCACCAGGCGGCCGTCCACCCGGGCGCGTAGGAAGCCGCTGGCGCGGGCCTCCTCTACAAGGCGGCCATGCTCGCCTTTCTTACCCCTTACCAGGGGGGCCAAAACGCTAAAACGGGTACCCGCCGGCAGCAGGAGCAACTGGTCCACTATCTGCTGGACCGTCTGGCTGGTGATGGGCAGGCCGCAGGACGGGCAATGAGGCTTGCCCACGCGGGCGAACAGGAGCCGCAAGTAATCGTAAATCTCGGTCACCGTTCCCACGGTGGAGCGGGGATTGTGGCTGGCGGCCCGCTGATCGATGGAGATGGCCGGGGACAGGCCCCCGATGTAGTCCACGTCCGGTTTGTCCATCTGGCCCAGAAACTGGCGGGCATAGGCGGACAGCGACTCCACGTAGCGCCGCTGGCCCTCCGCGTAAATGGTGTCGAAGGCCAGGGAAGACTTGCCGGAACCGGACAGGCCGGTTATGACCACCAACTGGTGACGGGGAATCTCCACGTCGATGTTCTTCAGGTTGTGCACCCGGGCCCCGCGAATCAGGATGCTGTCTTGCATACACTTTGCTCCTGCAGACCTCCGACTTCAGTCGGAGGTAGTTGAAGATTTTACCTCGTCCCCAAAACCCCCGTTTTAAAACGGGGGTACGATCCCTTACGAACAGGTATCCCAAACGTCCTCTTCCACCGGGGCCTGCCGGCCCTTTTGGGCCAGCTTAAGCTCAATGATCATGTCCCGGTAACGGGCCGCATCTTCGAAGGCCAGTTCCCTGGCCGCTTTTTTCATCTTCTCCTCCAGGTCGGCGATGATCTTGCGCGCCTCCCGGGCCGGCAGCTGTTTGCCCCCCCGGCCGGCCCTTGTTTTGGGCAGGGCCGTGGTGGCCTCAATGATCTCCCGGATCTCTTTTTGCACCGTCACGGGGGTGATGCCGTGCCGGCGGTTAAAGGCCACCTGCAGGATGCGCCGCCTTTCGGTCTCCTTCATGGCCCGGTCCATGGACCCGGTTACCTGGTCGGCGTAAAGGATGACCCGCCCGTGGACGTTGCGGGAAGCCCGGCCGATGGTCTGGATCAGGGACCGCTCGGAGCGCAGGAAGCCCTCCTTGTCCGCGTCCAGGATGGCCACCAGGCTGACCTCGGGCAGGTCCAGGCCTTCCCGCAGGAGGTTTATGCCCACCAGCACGTCGAAGGCGCCCAAGCGGAGGTCCCGGATGATCGCCAGCCGCTCCAGGGTGTGAATATCCGAGTGCAGGTAGCGCACCCGCACCCCCACCTCGGCCAGGTACCCGGTCAGGTCCTCGGCCATGCGCTTGGTCAGGGTGGTGACCAGGACCCGCTCCCCGCGGCTCACGGTGAGCCTGATCTCGCCGAGGAGATCGTCGACCTGGCCGCGGGTGGGGCGTACCATCAGATCGGGGTCCACCAGGCCGGTGGGACGGATGATCTGTTCCGCTACCCGCCCGGCTATCTCCAGTTCAAAGGGTCCGGGGGTGGCGGAGACGTAAATGACCTGGCCGACGGCCCCCATGAATTCGTCAAAGGTCAAGGGGCGGTTGTCATAGGCCGACGGCAGGCGGAAGCCGTGTTCAATCAGGGTCTTTTTCCGCGAGCGGTCACCCTCGTACATACCCCGGACCTGGGGCACGGATTGGTGGGATTCATCGATAAAGAGCAGGAAATCCGGCGGAAAATAGTCCAGCAGGGTATAAGGCGGCTGGCCCGGGGCCCGCCCGGTCAGGTGCCGGGAATAGTTTTCGATGCCCTGGCAAAAGCCTATTTCCCGCATCATCTCCACGTCGTTTAAGGTTCTGGTCTCGAGGCGCTGGGCCTCCAGGAGCTTCCCTTCCCCCCTCAGCCAATCCAGTCTTTCGACCAGTTCCGCCTCAATAGAGACGATGGCGCTTAACATGCGGGCCTGGGAAGTGGCGTAGTGGCTGGCCGGAAAGATGGAGACGTGGGTGCGCCGGCCGATGATTTCCCCGGTCAGGCTGTCCACCTCCAGGAGGCGCTCCACGTGATCGTCCGACAGTTCCACCCGGATCAGCCGTTCGGCCGCCCCGGCCGGAAAGATTTCCACCACCTCGCCGCGGGCGCGAAAATTCCCCCGGGCCAGGCTTACCTCGTTGCGGGTGTACTGGATATCCACCAGGCGCCGCAGAAGCTGTTGCCGCTCCAGGGGAGCCCCCTCGCGCAGGGAAACCACCAGGTCCCGGTATTCGCCCGGGTCGCCCAGGCCGTAAATGCAGGATACCGAGGCCACGATAATCACGTCCCGCCGTTCGATCAGGGAGCAGGTGGCCGAGTGGCGGAGCTTGTCTATCTCATCGTTGATGGAGGAGTCCTTCTCGATATAAGTGTCGGTCTGCGGGATATAAGCCTCGGGCTGGTAATAGTCGTAGTAGCTGACGAAGTATTCGACTGCGTGCCGCGGAAAAAAAGATTTAAACTCGCTGCAAAGCTGGGCAGCCAGCGTCTTGTTCGGAGCCAGCACCAGCGCCGGACGGCCCAACCGCTCAATGACCCTGGCCATGGTATAGGTTTTGCCGCTGCCGGTAACCCCCAGCAGCACCTGGTGCCGGAGGCCGGCCTCCAGTCCCTCCGCCAGCGATGCGATGGCTCCGGGCTGGTCGCCGCACGGTTCCAGGGGCGTTTCCATACGAAACACTGTTTTTATCCCCCCGAGGGTATTATAGCACAGATGGGGAAATTAGCCCACCAAGGGGCATCCTTTCCCCACGCCCACTGCCCCCGAATATTGGTTTTGGCATTATTGTGAAAATGAAAGGATTTTAAGTAATAATGTCGAAACGAACGATAAATATCTTTGAGCTTGAGATGACGGCCAAGCGCAGAGGTTTCCCGGGCCGGCACCGTTCGACGGCAAGCCCGAAAAACAGTACCCCGGTACCAGGCGAATAGGCCTCCGGTGTCAGGAGATTCCT